>ENA-OQKY01000349-OQKY01000349.1-human-gut-metagenome-genome-assembly--contig:-NODE-349-length-51318-cov-35.041882_pt1 | contig 51318 bp, 40 predicted proteins | sample MGYA00242652_ERZ504805 | MGnify/ENA primary metagenome ERZ504805 (study PRJEB26092, sample SAMD00036400) | human gut metagenome | host: Homo sapiens | study: EMG produced TPA metagenomics assembly of... | reverse complement strand
CGCAAAGCCAAATCTTTTCGCTGCATACAAAATCCTCCCTGTTGTACATTCAAAGCCTGTCCCGCAGCAAAAAGGATACCTCGTTCGCCTCCGCATGGCGGGCATCCCGGGGTGTCGTTCCCGCTTTTTGCACCAACTCGGCACAGGTCTTTTCATCATTTTACCCCCCCCCCCTACTTTTTCAATGGTAATAATCTACAAAATTTCGCCATTTTATTTGTTTACTTTTTGTCGGGCCGGAAATGCAAAAACACCCTTCCCCCGCCGGGAGGACAAAAAAACACACGGCCCGCCTTTTACGGCAGACCGTGTGTTTTTTTGTCCTATGCAGTTTTGTCAGAAAAAGCTCACCTGGCTGCTTTCCGGCAGGTCACCCAGAGCGCCCACCTGACGCAGGCGGTCGATGATGCTGCTGCCAACGCCGGAGGCCTGCTGCAGCTCCTCGATGGAAAGGTACTCCTGCCCATGGAGGGTGGCGTTTTCCAGCGCATCGGCGGCGGCACCGCCCAGACCCTTCAAGGAGCAGAAGGGCAGGCGCACCTTGCCGTCCTCCACCACATACTTGGAGCCCCGGCTCTTGCCCAGCTCGATGGGCAGGAACTCGTAGCCCCGCACCAGCATCTCGTTGACCAGCTGGAGCGAGACGAGCACATCTTCATCCTTGGCGTTCTTCTCTTCCTTGAGGCGGCGCTTCACCTCATTCATGTGGGCGCGGGCTACCGCCGCACCACCCACAGCGGCTTCATAGTCGATGTCATCGCCGCGGACGGTGAAGTACACCGCATAGAACGCCTGCGGGTGGTAGAGCTTGAACCACATGAGCCGGATGGCCGACATCAGGTAGGCCACCGCATGGGCTTTCGGGAACATATATTTTATCTTGCGGCAGCTCTCGATGTACCAGTCCGGCACCTCGTGCTCCCGCATGGCCTCTTCCCAGCCGGGCGCAAAGCCGCCCTTGGCCACCTTGCCCTTACGGACGGCCTCCATAATATCGAAGGCCATCTTGGGCTCGAGGCCCTTGCGCAGCAGGTAGAGCATGATACTGTCACGGCAGCCGATGACCTCCGCGATGGTACAGGTGCCGCTGCGGATGAGCTCGTCGGCGTTGCCGGTCCAGACGTCGGTGCCGTGGGACAGGCCCGAGATCTGGATCAGCTCGGAGAAATTCTTGGGACGGGCCTCCACCAGCATTCCGCGCACGAAGTTGGTACCCATCTCGGGGATGCCGAAGGTGCCGGTCTGGCTGTCGATCTGCTCCGGCGTCACACCCAGCTCTTCTGGGCTGGTGAGCAGGCTGTAGACCTTGGGGTCGTTCATGGGGATGCTGTCCACGGGGATGCCGGTGTACTCCTCGAAATACTTGTAGAAGGTGGGCATATCGTGGCCCAGCTCGTCCAGCTTGAGCAGGGTGTCGTGGAGATATTTGAACTCGAAGTGGGTGGTCAGCAGGCCGCCCGCCACATCGTCCGCCGGGTGCTGGATGGGGCAGAAATCGTAGATCTCATAGGTGTCCGGCACGACGACCATGCCGCCGGGATGCTGGCCGGTGGTACGCTTGACGCCGGTACAGCCCAGCGTCAGGCGGTTCTCTTCCGCGTGGTTGACCGTTCTCCCCCGATCATCCAGATACTTTTTGACGTAACCGTAGGCCGTCTTGTCCTGAATACCGGAGACGGTGCCGGCCTTGAACACGTTGGCCTTGCCGAACAGCTCTTCCGTGTAGCGGTGGACGTTGGACTGGTATTCGCCCGAGAAGTTCAGGTCAATATCAGGCTCCTTGTCGCCGTAGAAGCCAAGGAAGGTCTCGAACGGGATGTCGTGGCCGTCCACCAGCATCCGGGTGCCGCAGTGGGGGCAGTTCTTGTCGGGCAGGTCGAAGCCGTCGTCCACGCTGCCATCGGTGATGAACTCGCTGTACTTGCACTTGGGGCAGCGGTAGTGGGGCGGCAGACTGTTGACCTCCGAGATGCCGGAGAAGTGGGCCACAGCCGACGAGCCGACCGAACCACGACTGCCCACCTGATAGCCGCCCGCGTTGGAATAGGCCACCAGTTTGACCGCGATGACGTACAGGACGGCGTAGCCGTGGCCGCAGATGGAGTCCAGCTCTTTTTGCAGGCGCTTCTCCACGATCTCGGGCAGAGGGTCGCCATAGTCCCGCTTGGCGTGTTCCCAGGTCGCATCCCGGAGCTGCTGTTCTGCACCCTCGATGCTGGGCGGGTAGGTGCCGCGCGGGATAGCGCGGACGTTGCCGTCGATGCTGGCCGCTATCTTGCGGGGATTGGTCACGACGATCTCGTAGGCCTTTTCCCTGGGCAGGTAGCTGAACTGGTTCAGCATATCCTCGGTGGTGCGGTAGAACAGGGGCGGCTGGTTGTCCGCGTCCTTGAAGCCGTTGCCCGCCTGCAGGACAGAGCGGTAGATGGCGTCCTCCGGCTCGGTGAAATGGACATCGCCGGTGGCGATGACGGGCTTGTGCAGGTCTTCGCCCAGCTTGATGACGGTGCGGTTGAAGTCCTTGATGACCTCTTCGCTCTCCACCTTTCCATCCCGCACCATATAGGCGTTGTTGCCCAGAGGCTGGACCTCCAAAACATCGTAGTACGATGCAATTTTCTTCAGTTCTTCGTAGGAGCGGCCCTCCACGATCGCCCTGTAAAGTTCTCCTGCTTCACAGGCAGAAGTGAGGATAAGGCCGTCCCGATACTTGTTCAGAAGGCTGCGGGGGACGCGGGGCTTCTTGAAGAAGTAGTTGACATGGGCCTCGCTGACGATCTTATAGAGGTTTTTCAGGCCCATCTGGCTGCGCACGAGGATGATGAGGTGATAATACTTCTTTTTCAGCACCTCGCGGTTCCCGCCGAGGCCGGTGTTGATGCCGCTGACGGCGGTGACCTGCTTTTCCTCCAGATCTTTCAGCATGACGCAGAAGATGCGGCCCAGTGCGGCAGAGTCCTCGCAGGCGCGGTGGGCCTCGTAGGCGGGCAGCTCCAGATGCTTGTTGATGGTCCCCTGCTTGTAGTTGTGGAGGCCGGGGTACATGGCCTGAGCCATGGTCAGGGTGTCGATATAGGTCGGCTCAAACTCGATGCCGCTCCGCTTGGCGGCGGCGCGGAGGAACCGGATGTCGAAGGAGTGGGCATTGTGAGCCACAAGGATGCGGCCATCCACAAAGTCGAGGAAGGCTTTCAACGCCTCGGCCTCGCTGGGGGCGTCAGCCACCATCTCGTTGGTGATGCCGGTCAGCTCGGTGATCTTGGAGGTGATGGGCTTTCCGGGTTTTACGAAGGTATCGAATTCTTCCACCACCTCCCCGTTCCGCACGATGACCGCGCCGATCTCTGTCAGATATTCCACGCCGGGGTCGAGGCCCGTCGTCTCAGTGTCGAAGACGCAGAACTCACCGTTCAGCGGCTCGTCTTTCACGCCGTAGACGCAGGGTATCATGTCATCGACAAAGTAGGCCTCACAGCCGTAGATGAGCTTGAAGTCCGGGTCTGTCTTGTGGATGGCATCCGCCGCCAGCATCGCCTCGGGGTAGCCCTGACAGACGCCGTGGTCGGTGATGGCGATGGCCGGGTGGCCCATCCGGTGGGCCAGCTTGACGATGCCGCCGGGGTCGCAGAAGGCGTCCATGCTGGACAGCTTGGTATGCAGATGCAGCTCCACCCGCTTGACGGGGGCGTTGTCCTCCCGCTTTTTGCGCTCGACAAAGAGGACGTCGTAGGGCCAGACGATATAGTCGTGCTCGTACTTATCGTAAGAGCAGTCGCCGCGCACCACGACCGTCGTACCCTTGGGGATGGACTCCCACTTGGAGCAGTCCTCCCCTTCCTGCGCACGGATCTTCAGGTTGATGGAGCCGGTGTAATCGGTGATGGAGACCGTGTATATCTTGCGGAAGCTGCCCTTCACCTCGGTGAAGAAGACGTCGCCCCAGATCATGCACTTGCCACCCTCGCCGCCCAGATCCTTGAGGGGGGTGAGGTTTTTCGGGGTGAACATCTTGCCGTGGAAGATGGTGACGGGCTTGTCCGTGAGGTCGAGGCCCTCCACCTTGATGGAGGGAGCAGTGTTCTTTTTCTCAAACTTGACGACAGGCGGCGCAATTTTCCGCTCGAGCTTTTCTTCCATCTGGCGCTGTTCGGCCTCGCCCACGCTGCTTTCCAGCGTCACTTTGGGCTTTACGCCGGTGTGGGCAGCGATGCGCTCCGCCAGCAGGCGCTCGAACTGCATTTCCTGCAAAAACTTCGTGCCGTGGCAGACGCCGATGGTGATGTTCTGGCCGGTGATGGTGATGCGGCAGCGGTCGAGGAAACCGTTGATGGGGACGCCGTCCCGCTTCATCTCCTCCATCAGCTCCCGCAGACCGGCTTCATCCAGCGTCGCATAGCCGAAAAGATTGTTGATGCGGAGCTCGAAGCCCTCGTAATCCGGTGCCAGCGAGGCCAGCAGCCGGGCGCACAGCCCCTTGTCCAGCGGGGCAGAACTGCGCAGCGTAAAGATGACCTGCCGCTCCTGCCGCAGCATCTGGGCGTGCTCGACGACCACGCGGCCAAAACAGGCCGCAAAGTCCGGGTCCGCCATAAACTGCGGCCATAGCTGGGAAACAAGTGGTGTCACAGTGGTACTCCTTTTCTATCAGATAACAGCACAAACTGCCGCGCCCCGGAAAAGGGCGTGGCAGCAGGTTGTTTTTAAGTTAAATCTTCTGTCTTAAAGACATGATAGCCTTCGTAGTGGTAACTGGCGTCGATGCCTTTCATATAGACTTCGCGGTCATTGATTTTTTCGGTCAGAGCAGCGTGCAGCAGCGCTTTTATCTCCACATCCTTGACCGGGCTGCGCTCCATTGCAAGAAGGTAATCTTCTTTATCCACCCTGCTCCAGTCGATGACCTGATGCAGTTCTTTTTTCAGAATAGCATCCAGCCAGATTCGGGTGCTTCGGCCATTGCCCTCCCGAAACGGATGCGCCACATTCATCTCCACATACTTCTCGATAATTTCATCGAAAGAAGACTGCGGCATCGCGTCGATGCTTTCCAGTGCCGGACGCAGATACATCACCGGTGCAAAGCGAAAATTTCCTTTTGCAATGTTCACTGTCCGCATCTGTCCAGCGAATTCGTAGACATCACCGAACAGGCATTTATGGATGGCCGCAAGCCCTTTGAAGGTGCCTACCTCGAAGGTATCCAACAGGCCGGTGTCATAGAGCTCAAGCGCCCGGGTCTTGCTGAGTTTTTCTTCTGCCCGAGCAAGCTCCGCTTCACTCGTCAGACCAAGCTTATTCTGTAAAATCACAGCTTATCGATCTCCTCCATGAACTGGTCGAGGATATTATCCCCCGTCAGCTTCCTGACGGGTTCGCCGTGGACGAACAGCACTGCCTCGCCCTTGCCGCCGGCAATGCCGATGTCAGCCTCACGAGCCTCGCCGGGGCCGTTGACGACACAGCCCATGACGGCCACCTTGATGGACTTTTTGCAGCCCTGGAGCCGACGCTCCACCTCATTTGCGATCTCGGTGCAGGGGTACTGGGTGCGGCCGCAGGTCGGGCAGGTGATGACCTCCGGGCCGGCCACCGGGAAGCCGACAGCGCGCAGGATATTGTAGCCTGCTTCCACTTCCTTCTCAGGGTCAGCAGCCAGCGAGACACGGATGGTGTCGCCGATCCCCTCCAGCAGCATCCCGCCGATGCCCATGCCGCTCTTGAGCAGGCCCATCTGGTAAGTGCCGGCCTCAGTGACTCCCACATGGAGCGGGTAGTCGGTCACAGCGCTGAGCTGGCGGTATGCCTCCATCATGCGGGGGACGTTGGAGTTCTTGATGGAGATGACGATGTTGTTGAAGTCGAACTTTTCCAGCAGACGGACATGGTACAGAGCGCTCTCCACCATCGCTTCCGGCACAGGTGCGCCGTACTTGGCGAGGATGTGCTTTTCCAGACTGCCGCCGTTGACACCGATGCGGATGGGGATATTTTTCTGCTGGCAGGCATCCACGACCGCCTTCACACGGTCATCGTCGCCGATGTTGCCCGGGTTGATGCGGATCTTATCAACCCCCACGTCGGCGCAGGCGATGGCTGCCTTGTAGTCGAAGTGGATGTCCGCCACGATGGGGATATTCACGGCATTCTTGACAGCCTCGATGCACTTGGCGTCTGCCGCACTGGGACAGGTCACGCGCAAGATCTGACAGCCTGCCGCTTCACAGCGCTTTGCCTGCGCCACATTGCCCTCGATGTCCTCCACCGGGACGTTCAGCATGGTCTGTACGGCAATGGGATTCTTGCCGCCGATGGTCACATTGCCGATCTTCACTTCACGTTTCAGCTGCCGCATGGTTTTACCTCTTTCAAACTGCTCCGGTCACGAGCCGGACGATGTCATTGTACGTTGCAAAGAGCATCAGGCCGAACAGCAGCGCAAAGGCTGCAACGGTCAGACTGCTCTGGATCTTTTCCGGCACTGCATGGCCGGTGACTGCCTCGATGAGCAGGAAAACGATCTTTCCGCCGTCCAGCGCCGGGAACGGCAGCAGATTGAAGACGCCGAGGTTGATGGTGATGAGCACCAGCAGCTCAGCCACATCCTCCCAGCCGTAGCTTGCAGCCTGACCGATGGCGGTCACGATGCCCACCGGGCCGGACAGGTCGTTGATGCTCTCGCGGCCCCGCAGAAGGTCGGCCAGCGAGGTATAGATGATGCGTCCATAATAGATGACGCTGTTGGCCGACTCTTTCAGGACGTTCAGCGGTGTTTTTTTGAGGCCGTAGACTGTAAAGCCCAGTGTCATGTGGGTCTGGCCCTGCTCATCCTGCCAGGTGTCGAACCGGACGTCCGGCAGCTCCACGAGCCTGCCATCCCGGCGGACGGTGAAGTCTGCGCGGTAGCTCTCGGTGCGCATGAGCTCGTAGAGCATATCGTTGGCCACGAAGCAGTGCCGCCCGTTGACGGCCACGATCTCGTCGCCGGCCTGCAGGCCGGTCTGGCCGCAGAGGGCGTTGTCCTCCACGGCATAGATGACCTTGCTGGTGATGGGCTCACTGCGCAGCGAGATGAGGAGCAGCAGCACCACGAAACCCAGCACGAAGTTCATCACCGCGCCTGCCGCCATCACCAGCATCCGCTGCCAGACAGCCGCCTCGTTCAGCGGCTTGCCTGTCCGCTGCGCCAGCACCTCCGGCGGGATGTCCGGGCCGTCATCGTCCCCGTTTCCACCCTCGGCCTGCTCGCTCTCGGGGCTCTCCTCCCCTTCCAGCGCCACAAAGCCGCCTACGGGCAGGAGCCGCAGGGTATACTGCGTGCCTTTGCGGTAGGTCTTGATGAGGGTCGGACCCATGCCAATGGAAAACTCGTTGACCTGGACCCCGCAGAGCTTTGCCACTGCAAAATGGCCGAACTCGTGGATGGCGATGACCGCGCCGAAGATGAGCAGCGCGGCTGCAAAGGTGATGAAAACTGACATTATTTCTCCTATATTACAGATGTGCTCTCACGAATGCACGGGCCATACGGTCACACTCATACACATCCGCGAGGCTGTAGTCGCCGCCGAAGCTGTCGCTGTCCACGACAGCCTCCACCAGACGGCCGATGTCGAGGAAGCCGATCTTATCCTCGAGGAAGAGCCTGACGGCCTCCTCGTTGGCACCGTTGGCGGCGCAGGGGCCGAGACCGCCCTTTCGGATAGCCTTCTTGCAGGCAGCGAGGCAGCGGAACGTCTCCTCGTCGGCCACATCGAAGGTCAGCAGCTTGAGGGTGGTGAAGTCCAGCTCCGGCACAACGCCCGGCACACGGGCCGGATAGGTCAGCGCATACTGGATGGGGATACGCATATCCGGCACACCCAGCTGGGCGATGATGGAGTTGTCGCTGTACTGCACCGCCGAGTGGACGATGCTCTGCCGCTGGACGACGATTTGAATCTTCTCCGGAGGCAGACCGAACAGCCACACAGCCTCGATGAGCTCGAGGCCCTTGTTCATCAGGGTGGCGCTGTCGATGGTGATCTTTGCGCCCATGTTCCAGTTGGGATGCTTGAGGGCATCGGCCTTGGTCTTGCCCCGCAGCTCTTCGGTCTTCATGCCGAAGAAGGGGCCGCCGGAGGCCGTCAGCAGGATCTTGGTCAGGCTCTTGGCGCTCTCCTTATCCTGCAGGCACTGGAAGATGGCCGAGTGCTCACTGTCCACGGGCAGCAGCCTGACGCCGTGCTTCGCCACAGCCTGGGTGACGAGATGGCCGCCGGTGACGAGGCTTTCCTTGTTGGCGAGGGCCAGGTCATGGCCGCTCTCGATGGCGGCAAGGCTTGCTCCGAGGCCCGCGATGCCCACCACGCTGTTCAGCACCACGTCCGGGCCGTCCATCGCGGCGAGGGCCTTCAGGCCCTCGGGGCCGGTCAGGAGCCTGGGTGCATCGGCGCGGCCGGCCAGCGCAGCCGAAAGCTTTTCGGCACCGGCCTCACTGGTCATACAGACGTATTTCGGGTGGAATTCTTCTATCTGCTGCAAAATCTTATCCGTCTGGCTGTGAGCCGACAGGCCGAACACCTCATACCCCTGAGCGCGGATGACATCGAGACTCTGGGTGCCGATGGAGCCGGTAGAGCCCAGCAGCGTGATTTTCTTAGCCATAAAGAATCTATCTCCTGCTGATTTTAATTGTAGAATGCTGCAATGACCACCATGGTGACGAAGGGCGCAATGAACATCACGCTGTCGAAGCGGTCAAGGATGCCGCCGTGGCCCGGGAAGATGGTGCCGTAGTCCTTGATGCCGCACTGGCGCTTGACCACGCTGGCGAACAGGTCGCCGTAGATGCCCAGCACCGCAGCCACACAGGCCAGCAGCGCAATGATAACATACATGGATACGCCAATGTTGGAGCGGGTGAACTCTTCCATCCGGTCCGCTGCGATGGAGTAGATGACCGTGATCAGCACACCGAACACCATCGTACCCAGCACGCCGCCAACAGCACCCTCCACCGTCTTTTTGGGGCTGACCACCGGGCAGAGCTTATGCTTGCCAAAGGCGCGGCCCGCGAAGTAGGCGCAGGTATCGCCGCCCCAGGCGAAGCAGAGGATGAGCAGGATGAAGAAGATGGCGTCGTAGCCATACTCCTCCACCGGCAGCATCTCCTTGAGCCGGATGAACGAGTAGAAGCAGAAGATCACAATGCCCGAAAACATGGCGAGGCCGCTGGCTTTCTGGTAGCTGATAACGCCGTTGCGCACTACAAGGTAGATGGCATAGAACAGCACCACGAGGAAGGAAGCGGGCATCACCATCGCCCGGAAGACGCTGTAGCTCGACAGCATGATGAGCAGTGTGTAGGGCACCAGAACAGCCAGCAGCGGCCAGTCCTGCTTTTCAAAACCCAGCGCAGAGTAAATTTCATGCAGGGCGATGAGGGTGATGGCCGCGATGACCAGATTGAACACCAGCGTATCGAAGGTGAACAGGACGCCTGCCAGAACGATCAGGCCCACCACGGCTGTGATGATTCGTGTTTTCATAGTTTCATGTTCTCCTTTGTTTCGTCCGGGAGCCGCTCCCCTGCTCTGGCAGGGTCTGCAGCGTCAGCGCCCGAGGAAATACCGGGCGCTCTCCGGGGGCCGCGCACGCTGCGCGGCATCTTGCGTATCGGTTGCTGCTCTCAGAGTCCGCCGAAGCGGCGGGAGCGCCGGTTGAACTCCATGATGGCGGCATCGAGGTCATCACGGGTGAAATCAGGCCACAGAACGTCCATTTCCACCAGTTCGGAGTAGGCCGCCTGCCAGAGCATGAAGTTGGAGAGCCGCTTCTCTCCGCTGGGGCGGAGGATGAAGTCGGGGTCTTTCTGGCCGGCGGTGTACATCTGGGCCGAAAGAGCCTCTTCCGTGATGTCCTCAGGCTTCAGCTCGCCCGCAGCCGCCCTGGCCGCGAGGCTCTGGGCCGCCCGGACGATCTCAGGCCGTCCTCCGTAGTTGATGGCGATGTTGATGGTCAGGCCGGTCTTGCAGGCAGAGTCCCGCTCCAGCTTGTTCATCAGCTCCTGCAGCTTGGGCTCCAGCACCGTGCGGTCGCCCATGAAGCAGATGCGGACGTTCCGGTTCTCGTAGTCGAAGCCTTTGATGAGGTATTCGCCGAACAGCCGCATGATCGCGCCTACCTCCTCGGCGGGACGCTTCCAGTTTTCGGTCGAGAATGCGTAAAAATACACCGACTCTACGCCCAGTTCATCGCAGTAGTCCGCAATGTCCTGAAAGACCTGTGCGCCCTTTTTATGGCCGGCGGTGCGGGGCAGGCCGCGGCTCTTGGCCCAGCGGCCGTTGCCGTCCATGATGATGCCGATGGACAGTCCCTTCGCAAGATCCTTTGAATGTTCCATGCTCTTCTTCCTCTACGTCTCGTCTGGCAAAAAGTGCCGCGCACCTTCTTTCAGCGCACGGCACCTCCCTGCTTTGCCTGCAGTCGGAATCAGACGGACATGATCTCCTTCTGCTTCTCTTCCACGGCAGCGTCGATGTTCTTCACATACTTGTCGGTCAGCTTCTGGACGTCCTCTTCCATGGTCTTCTGGGTGTCCTCGGTCAGCTCACCGGCCTTCTTCATGGCCTTGGCCTTATCCATGGCGTCACGGCGGACGTTGCGGACGGCGACCTTTGCCTCCTCGCCCATCTTGGAGACTTCCTTGGCCAGCTGCTTGCGGCGCTCCTCGGTGGGAGCCGGGAAGTTCAGACGGATGGTCTGGCCGTCATCAATGGGGTTGATGCCCACATCGCTGGCCAGGATGGCCTTGCTGATGGCGCGCAGCAGGGTGCGGTCCCACGGGGTGATGGTCAGGGTGCGGGCCTCGCTGACAGCCACAGAAGCCACCTGCTGGATGGGCGTGGGGGAACCGTAGTAATCCACGGTCACCTTGTCCAGAACGCCGGGGTTGGCGCGGCCTGCGCGCACGGTCTTCAGCTCGCGCTCCAGATGCTCGACTGCGCTCTTCATCTTGTCTTCGAATGCCTTGGTGTTGCTGCTCATTGTCCTTGTCTCCTGTTTGTTATCAATTCTCACCAGCCGCGAAAGGGCGTCTGGGATATTCTATTGTCGGAAGCGGGGCGGTATGCTCAGCCCTCGTAGACCAGTGTACCCACGTTCTCACCCTGCACAGCGCGGGCGATGTTGTCGGGGTCGGCCAGGTCGAACACGAGGATGGGGAGCTTGTTGTCCCGGCAGAGGGTGGCGGCAGTGCCGTCCATAACAGCCAGACGGTCTTCCAGCACCTTGGTAAAGGTAAGGGTCTCGTACTTCTTTGCGTCGGGGTACTTGTGGGGGTCCTTGTCATAGACGCCGTCCACCATCGTGGCCTTGAACATGATGTCTGCGCTCACCTCAACGGCGCGCAGGGCAGTGGTCGTGTCGGTGGAGAAGAAGGGGTTGCCCGTACCGCCGCCGAAGATGGCGATCTTGCCCTCGTCCATTGCGCGGAGAGCGTCCTTGCGGGTGAAGGCCGGGGCCACCTGCGGCATGGTGATGGAGGTGAACACCTCGGTCGGCACACCCAGCTGCTCCAGCTTGTCGGAGACAGCCAGAGCGTTCATCACCGTTGCCAGCATACCGATCTTGTCGGCCAGCGTACGCTCCATCCTGCCGCTGGAACGGCCGCGCCAGAAGTTGCCGCCGCCCACGACGATGCCGATCTGAACGCCCAGCTCATGGGCCTTCTTTACGCCGCCGCAGATTGCGTCCATGGTCGGCTCGTCGAAGCCGGTCCCCTTTTCGCCGCCGAGGGCCTCGCCGCTGATCTTCAGAAGGATGCGCTGATATTTCAATGCCATAATAACATACACCACCTGTATCAGATTTGGCCGCGCTGTGCGCCGCCGGTTTTATCTCCTGTCTATTTTACAATAAAACTGCTCCAAAGTAAACAGGCAAACGCCAGCTCAGCGGCAAAGGTTTCTTCTCCTTATGCACTTTGGGCAAAAAATGCTGGACATTTGCCGCGAATCATGCTATAATACTGCTTGCATCCCGGCAAAACAGAATATGCGGGCATCGTACATCGGCTAGTATATCAGCCTTCCAAGCTGAGGAGGTGGGTTCGATTCCCATTGCCCGCTCCACCAAAAACCGCCTAGGTTCGTCAGAATCTGGGCGGTTTTCTTATGTTCTGGTTGCACTTCTATTTTTTGTTCATTCGAACCGCCGCTCTCTTCCCTGCTTTTTTGCACGTTCTCTTGATATTTTAGCTATTATGGAGTATACTAAAAATAGCTAAAACAAGGAGGTGCCTTTATGATTGCTGCAACTGCTACTGCAACGGAAATGCAGAATAATTTTGGACGCTACCTGAATCTGGTTCTGAACGGTCAGGAAATCATCGTCACGAAAAACGGGCGCGAAGTTGGGCGTTTCATCCCGAAGGGGGCTGCGGTGTCTTATCTGACGGACTCTTTGACCGGCATCCTGCACGGCGATATTGAGCTTGACGAAGCAAAATCGGAAAGGCTGGCAGAAAAGTATGGTGTTGCTGATTGACGCAAATATCGTTCTGGATGTTCTGCTGAACCGTCCCGAGTTCGTCAAAGAATCCTCTCTTGTCTGGAAGCTCTGCGAAACTGAGCAGGCAAAGGGGTATATCTCTGCGCTGACGTTTGCGAATTTGGTCTACATCATGCGCAAACAGCTTACGCCGGAGAAAATCGAAGATGTTCTCCAGCGGCTCGGCTTGATCTTCGAATTTGCAGACCTCACTTCTGCCGACGTGTCTAAAGCGGCTGCGCTGCATTGGGCTGATTTTGAAGATGCAGTTCAGAGCGTCACCGCTGAGCGGATCCATGCCAACTACATCATTACCCGCAATGTCCGGGACTTCACCAAAAGCAGCGTTATGGCATTTACGCCCGCAGAGCTTCTGGCTCGGGTGTGAGCCATTCCGCCTCCCTCCCGCATTCTTCGGCGGGTCGTTTGTGTCTTTTTAGGGCGCTTAGATATCAGCATCTTCTCGAATCCTCCCAAGATATTTTTTCTTGCTTTTTAGATTTTATGTGGTATTATCAAGACACAATAAGCAAAAGAGGTGATTCTTTATGCCCACCCGCAGCCACCCCGAATCTGCCCGTATCATCCGTGAGGCACGGCAGGCCGCCGGGCTGACGCAGCTGGAGCTTGCGGAGAAGCTTGGTGTCACCATCGGCACGATCGGCTATTATGAGCGAGGCGCCGGGATGCCCAAAACAGATAATCTCTTTGCACTCTGCGACATCCTGCACATCCGACCCGCCGACCTCCTGCGCGCCGATTCATAAACCTGACGCCCCCGCCGGTGTTTCCATCAGCGGGGGCGTTGCTGCAAGAAAACGGCCCTCTTCCCTTTTCCGGGAGAGGGCCGCTTTCATATTGTAATCGCAATAACCGTTTCAGAGTCTTTTTACATCTTCCACCGGCTCTTGCCCGCCCGGGTATCGATATGCACCCAGCCGGTGCTGCGCTTCGGATGAGCGGCGTCCTTCGGGTAACGCCCGATGCCGCCCCGGGAGGGCAGCAGAGTCTCGGCGTAGGCGGCGACGGCAGCCACCGGCACACCCTCAACGTAGAAGTCCGCCGCCCGGCCCAGAAGGTGCTGGCTCGACTTGCTGCCGTCCACGGCAGCGTTGTGGGCAGCGGTGCGGTATCCGCTGGTGATGTATACCGGCTTGCCGAAGTGCTCCCGGATGCACTGCAGCAGCACTACCAGCTCGTCGTCGAGGAGGACAACATCGCTGCCCTTGCAGGCAAACTCCCGCACCTTGAAGCTGGGTGAGAGCTGCCGGGTGGAGTCCCGGGACATGGAATATTCCTTGATTGCGATAGAGACCACGACCTTTCTTTTTGTTGACTTTTTGATCGAATGATGCAATGCGGTCATTTCCTGTGCGGAGGCTTCTGCCGATACCCTCCGCACGCAGGCAAAAACTTCGAGCCGTTTCCCGCACAGATGCCGGCCTCTGCGCCTATGAAACAACTTTATTTCGTCATCTTTGCCCTTTCTTGTGCCATATGGTAGCATTTCAAATGTTCAAAGTCAACGATTCTCATGAGATAGTCGGAACCTTTTGCAAAAGCGCACAGAAAACTGTGTTTTCCTCTTTTGGACGCAAAAAAGAACCGACCCAAGCCGTATGAGGACACACGAACTCGGGTCGGTTTTCCATCATTTTATTTCAGAACGATGTTTTCGGAGCAGCTATGCCGCAGGGATGTCTGCCTCATCTGTCCCACTTGTCGCAGAGAGCGTTGATCTGGTCGGCGAACTTGGCGAGGTCCTTGTTGGCACCGCCCTCGTTGTGCTCGATGACCCGCAGCAGGCGCTTGCCGGCATTGAGCAGGCGCTGGAAGACGGTAGCCGCGCGGGCTGCACCCTCGCTGATGTGGTGCTCGATGCGGATACGGGTGCCTTCCTTCAGGCAGACCGCGCCCTCGGCACCGATGGCCCACTGCTCACCATTATAAGGTGCGCTGGCGTTGAAGCCCTGCTCCGTGAGGGTCTGGGCAAAGACGTTCTCCACCTCATCCTCGCCGTGGATGATGAACACCCGCTTGGGCTTCGGCTCAAAGGAGTTGACCCACTTCAGCAGGCCCTCCCTGTCGGCGTGACCCGAAAGGCCGGTGAGCTGGCAGATCTCCGCCTGCACCTCGATGGATTCGCCGAAGAGCTTCACGTTGTCCGCACCCTCCAGCAGAGAGCGGCCCAGCGTGTTCACGGCCTGATAGCCCACAAAGAGGATGGTGCATTCCTTCCTCCAGAGGTTGTGCTTGAGGTGGTGGCGGATACGGCCCGCTTCACACATGCCGCTGGCCGAGATGATGACCTTCGGCACGGGGTCGGTGTTGATGGCACGGGACTCATCGCTGGTGACGCTGACCTTCAGGCCCGGGAACTGAATGGGGTCGATGCCCTTTGCCAGCAGAGCGTTGGTCTCTTCATCAAAGCAGGAGGAGTCGGTGTCCTTGAAGATGCGGGTGGCCTCGATGGCCAGCGGGCTGTCGATGTACACCGGGAAGCAGCCGTGGCCGGTGATCAGATTTTTTTCCTTTATCTCGCGGATGAAATAGAGCAGTTCCTGGGTGCGGCCCACTGCAAAGCTCGGGATGACCACATTGCCGCCGCGGTCGAAGGTGCGCTGCAGGATCTTCGCCAGCTCTGCCACATAGTTGGGCCGCGGGCCGTGGCTGCGGTCACCGTAGGTGGACTCCATAAAGACGTAATCCGCGTCTTTCAGATACGTGGGATCCTTGATGATCGGCTGGTCGAGGTTGCCGATGTCGCCGGAGAAGACCAGCTTTGTGGTCGCACCGTTCTCCGTCACCCATATCTCGATGCTGGACGAGCCCAGCAGATGGCCCACATCCACAAAGCGGATGACGATGCCGGGCGCAAGCTCGATCTCTTTATTGTAATCATAGCCCCGGAACAGCGCGATGGCTGCCTCGGCGTCCTGAATGGTGTACATAGGTTCCACAGGCTCTGCGCCGGAGCGCTGGCCCTTGCGGTTCTTCCACTCGGCTTCGAATTCCTGGATGTGCGCCGAGTCGCGCAGCATGATGCTGCACAGTTCTGCCGTGGGCCTGGTGGCATAGATCCTGCCCCGGAAGCCGTTGCGCACCAGAAGAGGCAGAAGGCCCGTGTGGTCGATATGGGCATGGGTGGCCAGCACGCCGTCGATCTCGCCCGGCGCAACGGGGATGGGCTGGTTCTCATAGACATCCTTGCCCTGTTCCATACCACAGTCGATGAGGTAGCGCTGTCCCGCCGCTTCCAAGAGGGTACAGCTGCCGGTCACTTCGTGGTTGGCACCCAAAAACGTCAGTTTCATAGACACACCTCCAACGGGATCATCCAACTTTAGTACATTAAGTATATCACGTTTCGCGCTGTAATGCCGCCCAAATCGATCGCCGATTCTCAGGCAAAACGCCGAATCCATCAAAAAATTTTTATACAATCTTGACAAACCACCCCCGGATGATATAAACTTAAATCGTATGACGTAACTTCTACTGAGATTCAAAATAGAGAGGTTGTATTTTATGGTTCGTAACGATTTGCGCAATGTCGCTATCATCGCTCACGTTGACCACGGCAAGACCACGCTGGTGGACGCCCTGCTGCGCCAGAGCGGCGCTTTCCGCGACAATCAGGCTGTGGCTGAGCGTGTCATGGACAGCGGTGACATCGAGCGTGAGCGCGGCATCACCATTCTGGCCAAGAACTGCTCCTGCACCTACAAGGGCGTCAAGATCAATATCGTCGATACCCCGGGCCACGCCGACTTCGGCGGCGAGGTCGAGCGCGTGCTGAAGATGGTCAACGGCGTTCTGCTGCTGGTGGACGCTGCTGAGGGCTGCATGCCCCAGACCCGTTTCGTGCTGCAGAAGGCTCTGCAGCAGAATCTGAGCCTTGTTGTCGCCATCAACAAGATCGACCGTCCTGACGCCCGCATCAAGGAAGTCATCGACGAGGTCCTCTACCTGCTGATGGACCTGGGCGCTACCGACGAGCAGCTGGACTGCCCCATGCTGTTCTGCTGTGGCCGTGACGGCACTGCAAGCCTTGACCCCGATGTACCCGGCACCGACCTGGTCCCCCTGTTCGACACCCTGCTGAGCACCATCAAGCCGCCCGAGGGCGACCCCGAGGCTCCCTTCCAGATGCTGGTGTCCTCTGTGGACTACAACGAGTTCGTTGGCCGCATCGGCATCGGCCGCATCCAGAACGGCGTCGCCAAGGTGGGCGAGGAAGTGGTCGTGTGCGACTGGCACAACCCCGACCTCAAAATGCGCGGCCGTCTGACCAAGCTGTATGACTTCCAGGCCAATGGCCGTCAGCCCTGCGACAACATCACCGCAGGCGACATCGTGGCTTTCTCCGGTCTGCCCGACGTCACCATCGGCAACACCCTGTGCAGCCCCTCCAATATCGAGCCGCTGCCCTTCGTGAAGATCAACGACCCCACCGTCGAGATGACCTTCTCCGTCAACGACAGCCCGCTGGCCGGACGTGAGGGCAAGTATGTCACCAGCCGCCAGATCCGTGACCGTCTGCAGAAAGAGCTGCTGAAGGACGTCGCTCTGAAGGTGGAGGATTCCGCCACCACCGATTCCTTCCGTGTCATGGGCCGTGGTGAGATGCATCTGTCCATCCTCATCGAGACCATGCGCCGCGAAGGCTATGAGCTGCAGGTCTCTCCCCCGCACGTTCTGACCAAGGTCATCGACGGCAAGACCTACGAGCCTATGGAGCACGTCGTCATCGACGTTCCCTCCCAGTATCAGGGTGCTGTCATGACCGGTCTGGGCCAGCGCAAGGCCATCCTGCAGCAGATGGAGTCTCTGGGTTCCGACCGTGTGCGTCTGGAGTTCCGTATGCCCAGCCGCGGCCTGTTCGGCTACCGCAACCAGTTCCTGACCGATACCCACGGCGAGGGCATCATCAACCAGATCTTCGACGGCTATGACGTCTGGGCTGGCATGATCGCCAACCGCTCCACCGGTTCTCTGGTCAGCTTTGAGACCGGTGAGGCCGTCACCTACGGCCTGTTCAACGCGCAGCAGCGCGGCACTCTGCTGGTGGGCGCCGGCGAGAAGGTCTACGAGGGCATGGTCATCGGCTACACTGCTTCCGGCGAGGACGTCGATGTCAACGTCTGCAAGACCAAGCACCTGACCAATACCCGTGCTTCCGGCTCTGACGATGCTCTGCGCCTCATCCCCATCAGCAAGCTGAGCCTTGAGGGCTGCCTCGAGTTCCTGGCTCAGGACGAGCTGCTGGAGGTCACCCCCGAGAACCTGCGCATCCGCAAGCAGATCCTCAACCACGAGCAGCGCATGAAGGCCAAGAGCAAGATGAAGTAATTCGTCCCTCTGCTTTTCTCCATAAAAACAAAACGTCCCGTCCTCCGTATCACTGGTACAGGGGGCGGGATTTTTGCTGCAAAAAAAGCATCCGTGATGTTTCTCTCCCCCTCCCGGGGCAGGGCATCACGGATGCTTTTGTTCTTTTTGGTTTTGCGCTCAGCCTGCATAGGCGCTGCCGGGGGTCCATGCATTATCGGCAGAATACTTGGCATGGTTGCGCAGGTAGGTCACCCAGGCACCATAGCCGTTGCCCGCCGAGAAGTGGACGCCGTCCGGCGCAGCCAGCACCTCTTTCAGGTTGCCCTCGCCGTCGGCCAGCGTCTCCCACAAATCGAGGTAGACACAGCCCTTATCTGCGGCCAGCAGGGCCAGCTGCTCGTTCACCGAGCGGATGATGTCCGAGGCAAGGCCCGGCTTCTCCGCTGCGGCCTCGGGGCGGACGGGCGGGATGGACTCAACATAGACGACGCAGTCCTCCCCCAGCGTCTGGCGCAGCACGTCCAGCATCTGGCCGTAGTAAGCGAGGAAGCGGTCTGCCGCACCCACGGTGGTCAGGGTGTTGGTACCCAGAAGGATATACAGCTTCTTGGGCTGAGCAGCGGCCAGCACGTCCAGCGCGACTTCCTCGCCCCGCACACTGCTCTTGACGGCGCTGCGGTTGACGATGGCATCCGGACCAACGCCGGTGTAGCCGCAGATGAGTGCACCGCCGAGGTTGATCTTATAGTCGGAGAAGCCCACCGTCAGGCTGTCGCCGAGGAAGGCGGCATCGGAGAAGTAGCTCAAATCGACCTGACCGTTGGCAGGCTGGCGGATGACGCTGCTGTCGTAGGCTTTGACGCTGTAGGCTCCCGCCGTCTGACGGGCCGGGCCGAACTGCTCGAGGGTCACGGCGGGCGTTCCGTCCGCTGCCGCTGTGCCTGCGTTGCCGCTGTCTGTGGTGCTGTCCGCCGCGTCCTGCATGGGCAGCGGAGCCAGAATGTTCTGCGCCGTGCCGTTGGCCGTCACGGTGGGCAGCTCTTCGGGCTGTGCCTGTCCGTGCTCGAGGATGGCCGTGATGGCGAAGCTCACCAGCAGGATGCCGGCCACGGCCCCCGCAAACCGGATGACGCCGCCGGGGCCGCCTCTGCGGCTCCGGCCTGTGCTATGATAATCGTGTGAAATGCCCATAAAGGTGTTCCCGCTTTCGTTTGGTTCTGCTCTTAGTCTGCCCGGGTGTCGGCGGGTTATCCCCGCTTTCCGGCCCGGCAGAGCTGTGCAGCACCTATTTTATCATAATTTTTTTGCCTCTGCAACCAATTAGGACTTGCATACAACAGGCAAAACGGTTACAATAGAAGAAGAGCAGGTTTTTGCACACATTTCTCGAAGTGCTTGCACGACCTGCCAGAATTTTTGTGCGAGTTGCAGTCATCGATTGTTGGCTGTTCCCCCGTCCGTACACTGTGCAGGGTGTACGGACCGCGAAACGGGGACAGCGCGGAGCGGTGCTGCGGCGCACAGGAAGTCCAATTTATCGGTAAATGGTACAAGGAGGTTCTCATGGCCAAAAATGTCATCATCGGCCAGAGCGGCGGCCCTACCGCCGTCATCAATTCCAGCCTCGCAGGCGTCTATAAAGCCGCCTGCAGCCTGGGCGCAGACAAGGTCTACGGCATGAAGTACGGCATCGAGGGACTGCTGAAAGAGGAACTCGTGGAGCTGAACGTCCTGCTGGACGACCGGCTCAGCATCGAGCTGCTCAAGCGCACGCCGTCCAGCTATCTGGGCAGCTGCCGCTACAAGCTCCCCGAGCCGGAGGCGGACTCCACGCCCTACGTCAAGCTGTTCACCCTGTTTGACAAGTACGACATCTGCGCGGTGTTCTACATCGGCGGCAACGACTCGATGGACACCATCGCCAAGCTCAGCCGCTACGGCGCACAGGTAGGCAGTGCGGTGCGTTTTATCGGTGTACCCAAGACCATCGATAATGACCTCTGCCTCACCGACCACACCCCCGGCTACGGCTCTGCGGCCAAGTACATCGCCACCATCCTCAAGGAAGTCATCCGTGACTCCTCCGTCTACGACATCCGCAGCGTGACCGTGGCCGAGATCATGGGCCGTCACGCCGGATGGCTGGCCGGTGCGGCCTGCCTCGCAGGCGGCGACGACAGTGACGGCCCCGACCTCATCCTTCTGCCGGAAGTCCCCTTTGAACAGGACAAGTTCCTCGCCAGAGTGGATGAGCTGCAGCGGGTGAAGTCCAACGTCATCATCGCGGCCAGCGAGGGCGTCAAGACCGCCGACGGCACCTATCTGTGCGACCTCGTGTCCACGGCAGGCCAGCTGGACGCTTTCGGCCACAAAGCCATCCTCAGCGGCACCAGCCGCTATCTGTCCGACCTCATCCACGACAAGCTGAACTGCAAGAGCCGCGCCATCGAGTTCTCGACGCTGCAGCGCTGCGCCAGCCATCTGGCCAGCCGCACCGACGTGACCGAGGCCTACGCCGTGGGCGGCGCAGCGGCAGCCGCAGCCTTTGCCGGTGAGACGGGCAAAATGATCGCGCTCAAGCGCGTTTCCGAGTATCCTTATCAGTGCATCACCGAAGCGGTGGACGTCCAGCAGGTAGCAAACCTCGAAAAGAAGGTGCCGCTGGACTGGATCACCCCCGACGGGATGCAGGTGACGGCGGCGTTCGAGGAATACGCCCGCCCGCTCATCCTCGACGAGGTCACCCCCGTCTACGTCAACGGTACGCCCCGCCACATCTGCCTGTAAGGAAACTCGCTTCTCCCCTTCCCCGCGTCTGTTTTCGTGCTCCTGCACGATTAAAGAAGTTGTTTTCGTAAGCAGGGTACGCCGAATGGCGAGGATTTTTGTCGGCAGACAAGGCGATTTTCCGCAGCAATCCTGACGGATTGCAAGGGAAAGCAACGCAGTATGCAGGCAAAAAGACCGCTCAGACGGTGTGCAATGCTTAGAAAACGGCTTCGTTATAAAGCCGAAACAGAAAAACAAAAAAGGAGAAATCATCATGGGTAAAAATGCAATCGTTGGCCAATCCGGCGGCCCCACCTCTGTCATCAACGCAAGTCTGGCTGGTGTGTTCGAGAGCTGCAAGAGCCGCGGCGCGGACATCGTCTACGGCATGTGCAACGGCGTCGCCGGTCTGCTGGAGGAGCGGGTCGTGGACCTGTCCACCCTGCTGACCGATGACCTCGACATCGAGCTGCTCAAGCGCACCCCCTCCAGCTTCCTCGGCAGCTGCCGCTACAAGCTGCCCGACTGGCACACCGACGAGGCCGTGTACAAGAAGCTCTTCGCCATCCTCGAAAAGCTGGACATCGGCTACTTCTTCTACATCGGCGGCAACGACTCGATGGACACCATCGGCAAGCTGGCTGAGTACGGCGAGTGCATCCAGAGCGACATCCGCTTCATGGGCGTACCTAAGACCATCGACAACGATCTGATGGTCACCGACCACACCCCCGGCTACGGCTCTGCGGCCAAGTACATCGGCGTGGTGATGAAGGAGATCATCCGCGACGCCACCGTCTACGGCACCAAGTACGTCACCGTCGTCGAGATCATGGGCCGCAACGCCGGCTGGCTGACCGCCGCCGCCGCACTGGCCAAGAGCGACGACTGCGAGGGCGTGGACATGATCTGCCTGCCCGAAGTCCCCTTCAATGTGGAGCACTTCGTCGAGAAGGTGCGCGTGATGCAGGAGAAGAAGCCCAGCATCGTCATCGCGGTGTCTGAGGGCGTCAAGCTGGAGGATGGCCGCTATGTCTGTGAGCTGGCCGACGATGTCCACGCAGTGGACGCTTTCGGCCACAAGGCCCTGACCGGCACCGCCCGCTATCTGGCCAACGTCGTAGCCCGCAATCTGGACACCAAGACCCGCTGCATCGAGCTTTCCACCCTGCAGCGCTGCGCCGGCCACCTGACCAGCCGCACCGACATCACCGAGGCCTATCAGGTCGGCGGTGCTGCTGTCAAGGCTGCGTTTGAGGGCGTCACCGGCCAGATGGTGGCCCTGAAGCGCATCTCCAACAGCCCCTATCAGTGTACCACTGAGCTGCACCCCATCAGCGAGGTCGCAAATCTCGAGAAGAAGGTGCCGCTGAGCTGGATGAACGAGAATCACACCCAGATGACGGAAGACTTCCTCGCTTACGCACGGCCCCTCATCCAGGCTGAGCTGACCCCGCTCTACATCGCCGGTCTGCCTCACCACATCTACATGAAGCCCCAGAAGTAAGCGTTCTGTTTCGCAAACATCCATCCGCGCCCCTGCACCCTGTGTGCGGGGGTGCATTTTTGTACGGAAAAAGCTTTGATTTTACTTGTATTTTACCTGAAACCGTATTATAATACTATCTGCGTCGCTCGCTGTTGAGCGGCGCGTTTTTTCGTGAGTACCATCTGATATTTGAGGAGGCAGAGCATTTTCATGGCACAGAATACCCGGACAGGCGATTTGACCAGCGGCCCCATGCTGCAAAAGATCATCCTGTTTTCCCTGCCGCTGGCTGCATCCAGCATCCTGCAGCTGCTGTTCAACGCAGCCGATGTCGTCGTCGTGGGACGCTTTGCGGGCAGCACGGCGCTGGCCGCTGTCGGCTCCAACGGTGCGCTCATCAACCTGCTGGTCAACCTGTTCGTGGGCCTGTCGCTGGGCGCGAACGTCGTTGCGGCCCGCTGCTTCGGCGCGAAGGACGATGAGGGCGTCCGCAACACCGTCCAGACCTCCGTGACGCTGGGCCTCGTCAGCGGCTTCTTTCTGGCCGTGGTGGGCTTTTTCGCCGCCCGCGTCCTGCTGGAGCTGATGAGCTGCCCGGAGGACGTCATCGGCCTGTCCACCCTCTACCTCAAGATATACTTCATCGGTATGCCCATGACCATGCTGTACAACTTCAGCTCGGCCCTCCTGCGCGCCGTGGGCGACACAAAGCGGCCTCTGTTCTGTCTGGCCGTGGCGGGCCTCATCAATGTGGTGCTGAACCTCGTGTTCGTCATCCTCTTCTCCATGAGCGTGGCGGGCGTCGCTCTGGCCACCATCATCAGCCAGACCGTCTCCGCCTGCATGGTCACGGCCCTGCTGGTGAAGGAGAAAGGCCCGCTCCACCTCGACCTCGGCCATCTGGGCTTCCATGCGGGGGCTCTGGGCCAGATCTTGCGCATCGGCCTGCCTGCCGGTCTGCAGAGCACCGTGTTCAGCCTCTCCAACGTCGTCATCCAGTCGGCGGTCAACTCCTTCGGCTCCATCGTCGTGGCCGGCAACTCTGCCGCTTCCAACCTCGAGGGCTTCGTCTATACCGCCATGAACGCTTTCGCCCAGGCTGCTGTCACCTTCACGAGCCAGAACATGGGCGCCCGCCGGTACGACAACCTGGACCGCGTCATGCGCAACTGCCTGCTCTGCGCCGCCGTCACCGGCCTCGTGCTGGGCGGCGGTGCTTCCCTGCTGGGCGAATCGCTGCTCCACTTCTACTCCTCCGATGAGGTCGTGGTGACCGCCGGTCTGGCCCGTATGCACATCATCTGCACCACCTATCTGCTCTGCGGCTGCATGGATGTACTGGCCAGCTGCCTGCGCGGCCGGGGCTACTCCGTCCTGCCGATGGTGGTCAGCCTCGTGGGCAGCTGCCTGCTCCGCCTCGTCTGGATCGCCACCATCTTCCGGCTGTTCCACACCACCACGATGCTTTACCTCAGCTACCCCGTCAGCTGGATCCTCACTGCACTGGTGCATCTGGCCTGCCTGCTGGTGGTACGGCATAAGATGAACGAGAACCTTAAAGTTGCTGCACAGCGGTAAGCTGTGCCTTCGTCCAACCTCTCAGTCTGCTTCGCAGACAGCTCCCCTAGTAGGGGAGCCTCTGGCGAAACCGTTCACTTTGCGGGGACTGCCAAGGCCTCTCCTACCAGGAGAGGTGGCACGCCGTCAGGCGTGACGGAGAGGTTGTACAAAGGGAAGCCTGCCCATAACCAAAAAAGCCCCCGGCACGATGCGGAACGTGCCGGGGGCTTTTCGTACAAAGCGGCGGGATGCGGAAACTCTCCGCCTTGGGGGTTGGTTAGTTAGTGGATCAGTTCGCTGTGGTCTGCGCCGCCCACGGTGAGGGTGGCAGAGCTGCCGCCGTGGGTGAGGGTGAAGAGGGTGTCCTCCGTGCCCAGCGACAGCATGGTATCGATGTCCAGCGCCGTCTCGCGGCTCTTAGTGCGGAAGACGAGGGTATCTACGCCCTGCGCTTTCAGTTCTGCCAGATTGCCCAGACAGCCGAAGAGGGTGGCGGTATCAGAATCTGCCGTGACGATGCAGCGGGCAGACTCCTGATGCATCTCATAGGGAGCGCCTATAACTGTCAAAACGATCCTGCCGTTCTGCTCCTCCACAGGTGCAGGTTCCGGAAGTACAAACTTGTATACAGTCCTTGTGGAGCCGCAAGAAGAACATTCATACACTTTTTCGCCCAGCTGGCCGACAGGCGCGGGAGTAGAGGAGACAAGTGTCCATTTATGAGCACAATCAGCGGGCAAGTTGGAGTCGATACGAGTGACTGTACACTCACCGCTGACATTTACATCCAGCTCTTTACCGGCTTTGCCGCCTACATCGCCGCTTGTGCCGATGGCGGCACCGGCACCATACTTTTGGCTACTATAGGCTACCCCTTTTCCGCCTTTTGCAGTCACCTGCGCACTGCCGCCGATCTCGACCTCTGCATCACCTTTGCCTCCACCAATGCCGCTTCCATATCCGCCGCCCACGGCATCGACAACACCGCCGAGGATACGAACGGTCGATTTATCCATGCTGTTAGGGGCGCCGCCAATGCCTGTAACGAGACTGTTATTAACAAGTGTCGTAGTTACCCTGCCGTCAAGGATGGTGACGTCTCCCGAGCCAAAAACACCACCGCCGATCGCTGCCGCAGAACCAATCGTTTTTGCGGTCACCTTTCCGTTCTTGATGGTAACTTTGCCCGAGCCATAATTACCGCCGCCAATGCCTGCCGCCCCAAACCCTCCTTGAGCAGTTACCTCACCGCCGGAAATGGTCACTTCACCATTATTTCCATTGGGGCTGCCGGGAATTACACCGCCGCTGCCAATGCCTGCACCAGACACTCCACCTACTGCATGGATTTTTCCGTTTGCGATTTCCAGATTCGAGGTGCTTTGTTGACTTCCTCCACCAATGCCCGCAGCGTTATTCCCGCCATACGCGTTCAAAGAGGAGCTTGTATCTTCTGCTGTGATGGTCAGTTTTCCGGTCGAGTGCTCATCATCTTTTTCCAAGCCTGCAGAATTATCTCCGCCCCTCAGGGTATTGTCCCCCACCAGCTTCAGGGTCGTGTCACCTTTGCCTTGTACAAACATCGCGGACCGACCCTTTCCGCTCACATCGATATTCACATCTTTGATCGTGACCGTCGTGTCTTTTTTGGTGCAATTATTGATGATCTTGATGACATGCTGCACCGCTTCGCTCACAGCCTTTGTCACCGTGTCCGCGGTGTTGTCCTCATAGGTCATGATGTCATGGTCGTCATCTGCGGCCTCTGCGGCCTTCTCGACAGGCTTCTGCTCAGTCGATGCCTCGAGGGTGGCGGCGTCGGTCTTCCCTTCGGGCTTCTGCGTGTCCGGCGTCTTCTGCTCTTCTTCCGCAGGCTCTGGGTCGTCCTTTTTCTGGGCTTCCCCGCTGTTCACGCTCTCGGGCCAGACGATGAGCTCCGTGCCGGTCTCCTCCGCAGGCTCTCCCGGCTCGGCATCCACCACCGGCTTCTGTCCTTCAGCTTCGTCTGCCGACCCGTCAGAGTTGTTCTCCGTTTGCTTGCCCGGGTTCTCGCCGCCCTTGATGACCACGTCCGTGTCGTCTTTCTCGCCGATGTCATCTTTGTCTTTCGCTTCGCCGACACGGACATAGGTGTCTCCGTCTTTCGTAACGGTCACCGTAATATCACCGTCACCGATATAATAATCCTTTGCCAGTGCCGCCGGGGCTGCCGCCGAAAGCGCCACGCTCAGGGCCAGGGCGGCTGCCGCCGCACGCTTCATATTTTTCCGTAACCGCATACTCTTTTTTACCTCCTGAATGATTGCAGGGTCTCTGCGGTTTCATTTTACCCCCCCCCCCCCCTTCGTTTGTCAAGTCCTTTTCATGACATACCAGCGTCGATTCGTGAATGGTATGACTTTTCCGATGTATCCAAAAAAGAACAGCCCCGCCTTTCCGGAGAAACGCGGAGCTGTATCATTTTATAGCCTCTTCGCCAGCAGATACCGGTCATACCCGCCGTACATCTCCCGGCGGCAGACGATCTCGAAGCCGCTGGCCAGGGCGTTGTTGAGGCTGTACTGATTCTCCGGGCTGACGGTGGCCCCGATGCCCACGATGCCGGGACGGAGCAGGCCAAGCGCCGCTTCCAGCAGCTTCCGCTGCAGACCGTTGCCCCGGTAGTCGGGGTGGACGATGGCGCTGTCGGCGTTGGCCCAGCCGTCCCACTCTTCTCGCGGGATGCCCATAAAGGCCGCGTAATTGTGCGCGTCCTGCCCGCAGTACCGCAGGATGAAGTAGGCCCCCAGCCGCCCGCCGTCCCACCCGCCGATGCACAGGTCCTCTTTCAGGCAGCGGGCGATGTTTTCCAGCGTGTCGGGTACGAACTGCTCCGGGTGGGGCATCGCGGCCCGCACCTCGTTCTGCAAGGCGTAAAAGGCGGCGGCATCCTCCGGCCCGGCAGCGCGCAGGGTCATGGTGCGGCTTGCGGGCCGGCCGCACACTTTGTGCAGAAGAATTTCCATTCTTGCTCTATCCCTCCAAAATAAAATCATACTTTCCGGCTGATTCCAGTATAAATGCCGTTTGAATCGTTGTCAATTTATGCTATAATATTTGCAGAAAGAGTTTTTGTGCTCAGGCACAGCTTTTTCGGAAGTCCAGGCAGGGCCGCCCTGCCCGTGTACCGGAGGAAACGAACCATGAGAGATTCCAGCTTATCCCCTTCCAGCCGCCTGGGTGGTGCTGTCATCAGCGACCGCATCGTCAGCGCTCTGCTGGAGGAACTGCGCACAGGCCGCTATGCACAGACCGACCGTCTGCCCGCCGAGGTAGACCTTGCCGCCGAACTCGGCGTCAGCCGCACCGTCATCCGCGATGCGCTGAGCGAGATGGAGCGTGCGGGTTACATCGAGCGGGTGCGCGGCATCGGCACAGTGGTCAACCGAAGTGTCCTGAACCTGCGCAGCCGGTTGGACCAGAAGCTGGAGTATTACCCGCTCATCCGCAGCTTTGGCAGCTACCCCCACGCCGACGGCATCCAGATCTACCCCGTCCGCGCAGGCGAAGAGCTGGCCCGTGATCTGGCCATCGAGCCCGGCGACGATGTCATCTGCATCAAGAAGCGCATCCTCGCCGACACCACCCCCGTCATCTACTCCATCGACTACCTGCCCCGCGCCCTGTTTGGGAACCGGGACTACACCCGCATCGACCTGTCGGGTGACATCTTCGATGTTCTGGAGCGGGAGTGCCGCCAGCAGGTGGCCTCCAATGTGGCCCACCTCAAGGCCAGCTGCGGCGACGAGCCCATCCGGGCCGCCATGCGTCTGGCCCCGGGCGAGGCCATGCTTCTGCTGGATGAGATATGCTACAACCGGCTCTGCCATCCCGTCATGCGTTCGTTGAGCTACTACACGAACTTCTTCGACTTCTCGATTCTTCGAAAGCTTCTTTGACGGAGGGAAACAAAAAAATATGCGTCATCTGATCGATCCGTTGGATTTCAGTCAGCAGGAGATCACCTCTCTGCTGGACCTGGCCGACCGCATCTGCGCCGACCCGGCTGCCTATCAGGACGTGGCCGCCCACAAAAAGCTGGCCACCCTGTTCTACGAGCCGTCCACCCGTACCCGTCTTTCGTTTGAGGCCGCGATGCTGAACCTCGGCGGACATGTCCTCGGCTTCCCGAGTGAGACCGTCTCCAGTGCATCCAAGGGCGAGAGCGTGGCCGACACCATCCGCGTCGTCTCCTGCTATGCCGACATCGTGGCCATGCGCCACCCCAAGGAGGGCGCACCGCTGCGGGCCAGCCGGTACTCCCGCATCCCTGTCATCAACGCAGGCGATGGCGGCCACCAGCACCCGACCCAGACTATGACCGACCTGATGACCATCCGCCGCCGCAAGGGCCGTCTGAACGACCTGACCATCGGCCTGTGCGGCGACCTCAAGTTTGGCCGCACCGTCCACTCCCTCATCAAGACCATGGCGCGCTGTGAGAACATCCGCTTCGTCCTCATCAGCCCCGAAGAGCTGCGTGTGCCGGACTACATCATCACCGACGTGCTCGAGGCCAACCACATCCCCTACAAGGAGACCCGCAGCCTCGAGGAGTCCATGCCCGAGCTGGACATCCTCTACATGACCCGCGTCCAGAAGGAGCGTTTCTTCAACGAGGAAGACTATGTCCGTCTGAAGAACAGCTATATCCTCACCAAAGAGAAGATGGCCCTTGCCAAGCCTGACATGGCCGTGCTCCATCCCCTGCCCCGCGTCAATGAGATCACGCTGGAAGTGGACGACGACCCCCGCGCCGCCTACTTTGAGCAGGTGCAGAACGCCGTCTACGTCCGCATGGCGCTGATCATGACACTGCTGGGCCTCAAGGACCCCAAGGCTGAAAAGGAGGGCAACTGAGATGCTGAACATTGATGAAATTCAGAACGGTATCGTCATCGACCATATCAAGGCAGGCACGGCCATCGGCCTGATGGACCTGCTGGGCATCAAGGGCAACCGCACCTCCAGTGTGGCCCTCATCCAGAACGCCCGCAGCCACAAGGCAGAGTCGGGCCGGAAGGACATCATCAAGGTGGAGGGCGACGCCTCCTGGCTCAACCTCGATGTGCTGGCCTATCTCGACCCCGACATCAGCGTGACCGTCATCGAGAACGGCAAGGCCGTCAAGAAGGAAAAGCCCCAGCCCCCCAAGCGTCTGGTCAACATCGTGCGGTGCAAGAACCCCCGCTGCATCTCCTCCATCGAGGAAGAGTGCGACCAGATCTTCGAGCTGAGCTCCAACGGCAAGTATCGCTGCATCTACTGCGAGCAGGAGCTGCAGGTCAAGCCGGAATAATCTTTATAGACAAAAGCGCCCCCGTCAGAAATGCACTGACGAGGGCGCTTTTGCGTTATGATGTGGTTTTCAGTGTCCAGATTGTGCCAGCGTGCGGCCATCGAGCTTCGCCCATTCTCTGCGGCCATTGGACGAACGGCCAAGAATAATAGATGCCGCAGCAGAGGCGCTGGTGAATACGTGATCCTCGGTAAATACGTTACTCTGTACTATACCGATCTCCAGCAGAGTCTTTCTCTGTTCCACATAGTTCTGGGGCAATCCACTCGTCACATCCGGGGCAATGCGGCTGCCCTTCAATACCAGAAAACAGTCTTTATCGATGGGATACCCCATAGCGCTGCTCCCGCGACCAGCCAGCAGAAACAGGCCTTCGTCCGTTTCACTCTGCCGGGAGGGACTCAGCTCCCATTTTTCTGCAAAGACTTCATTCAGCGTTTCTTGTCGCTTTTTCACAACATCAGGTGTCCACTTTGGTTCATTGATAACCTGCGTTGTGAGGACATAGGAGCTCGTGCCGCCTTTGGACTGGAAATATTTTTCCTTTTTGGTCGTAAAGCCATAATTTTGTGCCGCAGAATTTCTCTGCCGGGTCAGCGGCACGAGATTTGCGATACGGTTGAGCCAGTACATCCTCTCCTGCTCATCCGGCCAAAGTTCTGGCCAACTTCCATGGACGGGAGGATGCTGCGGCAGGACATGCTCGATGGTAAAGAGCTTCTGATTGTACGATGCTCCACCGTCACTCATGAAAGAGTCCAGCCTCTGGATGATGTAGTTGCGGCGCTGCGCTGTCATCGTATAGATCTCGCCATCCAGTGTCTGCCGGAAATGTTCTTTTTCCCAATCCGTAAGCTCAATATTTCTCAGCGGAGAGGTCAATGTGCTGTCGGGCCGACCCTCCATCTCCACCAGAAGCCATTTGTACCGGTCCACACGATGGTTGACGTCCTGCGCTGTCACAAGCAGATAAGATGCCAGCCTTTCCAGCTTTCGGATAAACCAGAGAACATATTCCGAATCATTCGGGTGCTCTGCGAGAAATTTGATAGCAGGCGGCATCCAGTCGGAGTTGTTTGTCTTGTTCAGCCAGAAAAGCAGACCGTTTACCTCGTCCGCATGATGTGTAGCAGTGAACTCGCAATTTTTTAGCTGAACGTAAGCATTCGTATAGGGTACAAGATAGTCATCGATCAGTCGTTTCGGAGATACTGTCTTCAAAATATATTCTTCAAATTCCTCCCGAAGGGTCTTTTTCTGGCGCTCTTTTACAAAGATGGTCCGGGTATGCGTAAATACCTCGTTGAACCCGTCACGTCCGGTCAACTCCTCAAGTCCTTCCCATTTTTCCGTATATTCCTGCTGCTTTTCTTTGGGAAGGTTGCCAATAACTGTGGATTTGATAATGTCCGTCGGCAGTAGGTCGAGGCCTCGGCTGTTCATGACCGTAAAAATACGGAACGCTGATTCCTGACTCGGCGTCGAAACGACCACCAGATAGCAGCGGGTCAGCAAAAACTGTGTAAATTCCAATCTTTGCTTGTCATCTAAAAATATATCTTTAAGTTTTTCCCGCAAGAGAGCACAATTCTCCCGAATATGCTTTTTAGCCTCAGTGTCTAATGTAACTGGGTCAAGTGCAACCAGCGCATCTAGCTGAACATTCTGAATGTACTTGTAGAAGAACGGATGGTCAGCATCGCGGAGAAATACTCTTGGCTTTGCTTCGATTCCTTCAAGTGCTTTTCCTTTTTCACATAGGTATGCTTTGCAGTCACTCTTACACTCGCTATCTCCAAATGCATCTGCCATAGCAGAGAATAAAATAGAAAGTGTCGTCAATCGTTGTTGGCCATCAATGACCTCTGCATAACGCTTTTGCTCTTCCTTGATCAGGACAATGCTGCCCAAAAAATAATTGTCACTTTTTTCCTCTTGAAAAAAGTTATACAAATCATCAAACAGAAGTCCCGTTTCTTCTTTTGTCCACGAATAAGGTCTCTGATAGCCCGGAATGTGATACTCAAAATCCGAGCTGAATATCTTGGAAAGCGGATATTCTTTTCCGGTTATCTTGCTGCTTACCGCATTGCTCATAGCAGACCCTCTTTTTCTATCGCTCTAACACATCCGCTGGATTCGCAGTTTTTTCAGACTTTCCGGCGCAGCAGGCTCATCGGCGGCAGCTCCGGGGTGGGGATGGTATAGCGCTCCATCGCGTGGGGCGTGGACTCCACCAGCTCACCGGCCTCATTCTTGATCCACTCGGGGTCCAGCGGGATGCTGCGGCCATCCGGGCAGAGCACTTCCAGCGTGTCGCCGAGGCTCCACTTGCCCCGCTGCTGGCAGCTGGCGACGCCGTTCTCCCAGCCGTCCACCGTACCGACAAACTCCCACTCGCGGATGTAAGTCGCGCTGTCGGTAGCCTGACGGGCCTGTTCCCGGCCAAAGTAGAAGCCGGGCGAATAGTGGCGGTGGCTGGTGCGGGTCAGCTCATCCAAAACCTCTTCCGGCAGCTCGAAGTTCTCGTTCATCGGGTCGGCCAGATACTGGTCGAGGGCGCGGCGGTAGGCCGCCGTCACGCTGGCGACGTAGTAGAAAGTCTTGGCTCGGCCCTCGATCTTGAGGCTGTCCACGCCCGCCTTGCAGATGAGGTCGAGGAAGGGCGCGGTACACAGATCGTTGGCGTTCAGGATGTAGCTGCCGTTCTCGTTCTCGCCGATCTCATAGAGCTGGCCCGGGCGGGTCTCCTCGCTGAGATAGTACTTCCAGCGGCAGGGCTGGGCGCACTGGCCTCGGTTTGCGTCGCGGCCTGCCATGTAGTTGGAGAGCAGGCAGCGGCCCGAGACGCTCATGCACATGGCGCCGTGGACGAAAGCCTCGATTTCCAGCTCCGGCGGGGTCTTGTCGCGGAGGGTGGCGATGTCCTGCAGGGTCATCTCCCGGGCCAGCACCACCCGCTTCGCGCCCATATTGTAGGCGGCGCGGGCAGCGGCCCAGTTGGTGATGCCGGTCTGGGTGGACATGTGGACGTCGATGTCGGGCGCGAAGGTCTTGCAGGCGTCCAACACGCCGAGGTCTGCCACGATGAAGGCGTCCACACCGGCGGCGGCAGCGTCCTTGATGGCCTGAGGCAGACGGTCAGCCTCCTCGTTGGTGGGCAGGGTGTTCATGGTCAGGTAGACCTTGCGGCCCCGGGCGTGGGCATAGATGACGCCCTCGCTCAGCTGCTCCGGGGTGAAGTTGGTGGGTGCAGAGCGCATCCCGAACTCGGGCAGAGCGCAGTAAACGGCATCCGCGCCGTAGTTGATGGCATACCGCAGACGCTCGAGGTCGCCTGCCGGGGCCAGAAGTTCCGGTATCTGTAACATGGTATTCCTCTTTTACTTCATACTTTTATTTACTTTCGCCGCCTCATCGCAGTTTTTCTGGTGGTCTGCGTAGGTGCGGGCGTAGTAGTAGTGACCGGCAAGGTCGGTGACGAAGAAATAGGCGTCTTTCACCTCATCGTCGGGCTTCGGGGCAAGCGCCGCACGGATGGCCGCGATGCCGGGGTTGGAGATCGGGCCGGCGGAGAGCCCGGTGCAGGTGTAGGTGTCGTAAGCTTCCAGAATGTTCTCCGGGATGCTGTCCCAGCCGCCGTAGTAGGGCGCGACCCAGTTCCAGAGGTAGTTGTTGTCGGCGTCGCTCTGGACGTAGCTGGAGGTGTTGCTCTGCAGTTTGGGGTAGGGCGAACCCTCGGCCAGACGGTTGCGGAACACCTGCGCCACATTATCATCCTGATCGTTGCCGGCCTCCTCCTGCACGAAGGACGCCAGAGTGACCACCTCGGAGAGGGTCATCCCCTGCTTTTCCATCTCGGCATACATCTCATCGGTGATCTGCTTGTCGAAGTGAGAATAGAACGTCTCAACGTAATGATGGACGGTGTCATCCTTCAGGAAATCGTAGGTATCCGGGAAAAGATAGCCCTCGCACTTGAGGAAGCGGTCCGGGGCATCCTTGTCATCGGGGACGTACTGCCAGAACCTGTACTGGCTGAAATCGCCGGTGTTGGCCTCCTTGAGGAAGTCCTCGGCGCTGCACAGCCCGGCATCCTCCATTTTTTTCGCAATGGCGATGGCCGTCGTACCCTCGGGGAAGGTCAGCCGGACGCTGTCGGCCTTCGCGTAGACGGAGAGCGCCTCGATGATGTCGTCGTAGGAGCTGCCGGGGGCGAGGTCGAACTCGCCGTATTGGAGCTTGCCTGCCGCGCCCTGCTTGCCTGCATACCAGCGGAAGACGTGGGGGTACTTGATGACGCCCGCCGTCTTGAGCTTCTGGGCGATGGCTGCCACGCCGCTGCCCTGCTGGATGCTCACACTCACCGGCTCGCCAGCGGAAGCACTGCCGTTGATCTCTTTTCGGATGGCCAGCAGACAGCCGCCCGCCGCCAGTACCAGGATCAGCAGCACGATCAGAATCATTTTCGCTGCGCCGCCTTTTCTGGTTTTTCTATGTTTTGCATCGTGTGCCATGTACACACTCCTTTACCATTCCGTTCAGCTTTCCATCATCAGCCGCATATAGCTTTCTTCCACATCGAAAGGCTCCGCGTCGAACCGTATCATGCCGTAGTCCTGCCGGGTGCCTTCGCCGAGGAAAAGATTCTGAGCCGCACCCACTGTGATGACGGCGCGCTCCACGATGACTTCCTTCTCCCGGGCCGCTTCCATCAGCACCTCGGCAGAGCGGTCATCATCGGCCATCAGCTCCACAAAATAGAGGGTGTCCTCCCGGCGGAAGTAGATGCCGTAGCCCTTCTCGCTGGACACGATGGTCGCGCCCCGGGCGTAGAGGTCGGTCAGCACGACGGCCATCTGCTCCGGCGGGAACTGGACGGTATCGGGATAAAAGCGCTCCCGCAGCTCACAGAGCTTGCGGGCCGTCACGGAGTCGAACTCCGCCTGACTCCACAGGTTGCGGGACACCTCCCGGGGCAGGCAGCGAAGGGCAAAAGCCCGCTGGAAACCCTTGTTTTCCAGCAGCGCGGCCTGCTCCTGTCCGGCCGGAACGGCCACGGTGAAGCCCGCGCCCCGCAGCTTCTGCTGCGCACAGAGATAGTCCACGAGTCCTGCCAGAATCAGGCTTCCCTGCCCGCAGAGGCCGTAGAGGTAGCTGCCGCTGCGTCCCTTGAGGGTGACGGGGACCGCCAGCGCCGCAGCGGCTATCTCGTCATTTTCCTCAGCGACGTAGATATTTTCCGCCCCGGCGAACTTTTCCAGAGCAGTCTTGATGAACTCGGCGCTGTCGCCGCGTTCTTTCTGCCACAGTGCCACGACTGCCGCCTCATCCGACGGCTGCATCAAACGATACATCGATAGTATCCCTCCCATTTTCGCGGTTATCCGAGCTCTTTTTCCGCCAGCGCCCGCACCTCGGCCTGAATCTCCTCGATGGTGCGCATGGCTCCATTTTCCGTGCAATGGACGGTGGCCCAGCCCAGATGCGCCGCACAGTACTCGGCGGCACGGCGGCTGCGGGCCAGATATTCGATGTCCTTTTCGTGGACGTCCTTCCTGCTCTCGTCGCCATGATAGCGGCCGGTCATAAGCTTCTGGCTCACGGCGGGGTCTACCTGTAAGTACACCACAGCGTCCGGCGCGGGCAGGCCCAGCAGCCTGTATTCGTAGTCAAAGGCCCAGCGGAGGAAATCGTCCCACTGCTCCGGCGGGAGCTTGGAGCACTGATGCACCGCGTTCGACGTGGTGTAGCGGTCGGCGATGACGATGCCGCCCGCCTCGTAGAAGCTGCCCCACTTGGTCTTATAACTGGCGTACCTATCCACCGCATAGAAGCTGGACGCCGCATAAGGGTTGACGTCGTCGGGCTTTTCGCCGAACCGGCCGGAAAGGTACATCTTTACCAGCGCACTGGAATCGCTCTCGTAGTCCGGAAAGGTGATCTCCATCACCCTTCGACCGCTCTCGGCCAGATGGGCGGCCAGCAGCTTTGCCTGGGTGGCCTTGCCGGAGCCGTCCAGCCCTTCGATGACAAGAAGCCTGCCCTTGCTCATTCTGCCTTCTCCCCTTTCAGCGCGGCGTACCGGGCGCGGACTTCGGCGGTGCGGCCGCAGCACATCTTGCCCTCCGGGCAGGGGCCGGACACGCAGGCCGGGCCGGCGGTGCGGAAGATATGGGGTGCCACCGGGTAGACCAGCCGCAGCATCTCTTCGGCCAGCTGCCGTATCTCCCACTGGGCGCGGCTGCAGCAGCGCAGGTGGAAGAAATTCTGCAGGCTGCGGGCGTTCATGGTCACCACCATCTTGGTCTCGCAGGCGTTGGGCAGGACAAAGCGGGCGTCCTCGTTGGCCTGCTTGGAAGCCTTGGCCCGGGCCTGCTTTTCGGGCAGACCTTCGGCCATCAGGCGGGCGGTGTGGCCGTCTTCCAGCTTCTGCACGAGGTCGAGATAGCGCCTGGCGTCCTCGTTCATGCTCTCGATGAACGCCGCCTTTGCCTCGGGGATGGCCTCGATCTCGGGCGGGATGACATAGCGGAAATCGTCCAGACGGACGTACCGCTGACTCTGGACGCTGAAGGACGCGATGCGGTGACGGGTGATCTGGGCCAGCAGGGTACGGCTGACGCCCTCGATGCCGAAGGTGAAGCTTGCGTGCTCGATGGGGCTGGCGTGGCCCAGATCGCTGAGCATGGTCAGGAAGCGGGCAGTCTTTTCCTCATCCAGCCCGTCCAGCAGGTCGGTGATGTGGGCGTCGGAGTAGCAGAGCTTCGCCGCAGCCGCCACGACCTTCTCCGGCTCCGGCGTATGTGCTATCAATCGGACAGTCATCATTTTTCTCATTCCTCCGTCGTTATCTTCACAAGGGGCGCAAAGTTGGCCATGGTCTTCTTCACGCCCACCTTCTCGAAGCTGATCTCCACGATCTGGTCGCCGGCGGCGGGCTTGACTTTCAGCACCTTGCCGCGCCCGAAGACCTTGTGCTCCACGATGTCGCCCGGCTCATAGTGCTTGGGGCCGGTGGATGCCGCTGCCGGACGGGGCGAAGAGGTCACACCGCCGCCTGCGGGTCTGACCGGCGCTTTGGGCGCTGCCGGACGGCCATAGCCAGAGCCGAAGCCGCTGCTTCCCGAACCGGAGTCGTAGCCGCCATGACCCGACGAAGCACTTCCCCGGCCCGCGTAATCGGAGCCAAAGCCTCGGCTATTGGACATCGGTGCGTTATATTCTTTATTCAGATAGCCGCTGCGGCTGCCATAGCCCGAGCCGTAACCGGAGGCCGCACGCCCCCAGCCGGAGGGGCCGGAGTAGCCCGACGCACCGCCCGGCACAGTATCGCTGCCGTAACCGCTGCCCCAGCCGCCCAGACGGGAGCGCTGTTCCAGCACCGGGCTGCGGGTCTCTTCGATGTACTCCGGTTCGATCTCCCGGAGGAAGCGGCTGGGCTCGTTGCGCTGGGTGCGGCCATAGAGCATCCGGGTGACGCTGTTGGAGATGTAAAGCTCCTTCTTGGCGCGGGTGATGCCGACATAGGCCAGGCGGCGCTCCTCTTCGAGGTCAGCCTCAGAATACTTGCTCATCTCACTGGGGAAGACCCCCTCTTCCATGCCAATGAGGAATACATAGGGGAACTCAAGGCCCTTGGCCGAGTGGATGGTCATCAGCACCACCTGGTCGGCGCTCTCGTTGTAGCTGTCAATGTCGCTGATGAGGGCGATGTCCTCCAGATAGCCTTCCAGCGATGCCTCTTCGCCGTGCTGGTCGCAGTAGCTCTTGACGTTGTTGACCAGCTGGCCGAGGTTCTGCAGACGGTCGGCGGCATCCTCGTGGCCCTTGGCGGCGTCGGCTTCCAGCATGGCGCGGTAGCCGGTGATCTCGATGACATCGGAAGCGAACTCATCCAGCGTCTTCGTTTCCAGCGATTCCTGCAGTTTCTGGTAGATGTCCCAGAACTTGAACAGCGGCGCGATGGCGCGGCTGAGCTTGGCGTACTGGTCGGCATGGGAGATGACATCCAGCATACTGATGCCCTGCTGAGCCGCCAAATCCGCGATGACTTCGATGGTCGTTGCACCGATTTTGCGCGCAGGCTCGTTGATGATACGGCGGAGTCGGACATCGTCCCGGGGGTTCGCCACGATGGACATATAGGAGTGGATGTCCTTGACTTCTTTGCGGTCGTTGAAGCGCTGGCCGCCCACGATCTTATGCGGGATGCCCGCACGGGTAAAATAGCTTTCGATGGGGGCCGACTGGGCGTTCATCCGGTAGAGGATGGCGTGGTCGGCCAGATGTCCGCCCTCTTTGAGGTGCTGGCCGATGACGTCCGCGATATGGCTGGCCTCGTCCTGCTCGTTCTCGGCGGTGTAGACCTGCACCTTGTCGCCCTCGCCGTTCTTCGTCCAGAGGGTCTTGCCCTTGCGCTCGGTGTTGTGCTGGATGACACAGTTGGCGGCATTCAGGATATTTGACGTAGAGCGGTAATTCTGCTCGAGTCGGATGGTCCTGGTGCCTTTATAAATGCGCTCGAAGTTGAGGATGTTCTCAATGGTCGCGCCGCGGAAGCGGTAGATGCTCTGGTCGTCGTCGCCCACGACGCAGATGTTCTTTTCCGGGCCGGTGAGCAGGCTCACGAGCCGGAACTGAGCCACACTGGTGTCCTGATACTCGTCCACCAGCAGATATTTGTACTTATTCTGGTAGAACTCCCGCACGTCCTCGTGCTCCGACAGCAGGATGACCGTCTGGTAGATGAGGTCATCGAAGTCGAAGGCACCGGCCTCCTTGAGCTTCTTTTCATAGGCGGCGTAGACCTTGGCCGCAAGAGCGCCCTTCGTGTCCCGGGCCGGGGTCTTCAGGGCCTCTTCCGGACTGATGAGCTGGTCTTTCCAGCGGCTCATCTGGTTGATGGCGCTTTTGACCGGGAAGAACTTGTCGTCCACGCTCAGCTCTTTGTAGACAGCCTTCATGACACGCTGGGAGTCGTCGCTGTCGTAGATGGTAAAGCTGCGAGGGTAGCCGATCTCCTCGGCCCAGCGGCGGAGAATGCGGACGCAGGCCGAGTGGAAGGTGGAGGCGAACACCTCGTCGCCCTCTTCCCCGCCCAGCATCCGGCGCAGACGCTCTTTCAGCTCACCGGCGGCCTTGTTGGTAAAGGTGATGGCCATGACGTTCCAGCTCCGGACGGCGTCCTTCCGCAGCATCCCGTCCAGCCACGACGGGGCATCGGTGCCGGTCATGATGGCAGTGCGCAGGGCTTTCACATCGTCCTCCGTCACCTCCCGGGGCGTCCACCTGGAGCCATGGGCCGAGCCGAAGCGGATGAGGTTGGCGATGCGGTTGACCAGCACGGTGGTCTTTCCGCTGCCTGCACCCGCGAGGATGAGCAGGGGGCCGTTGGTGGTGAACACCGCCTCCCGCTGCATATCGTTCAGGCGTCCGAACTGCTTTTCGATATACGTATCACGCAAAGCGCAGAATTGTTGTGCGAGATCTGTTGCCATTGTTTCACCTGTTCTTTTCAATCATTTCTGGATATATCACTTAAAATATAGTATATCACATTTCAAAAAAGTTGTACATAAAAACAATGCAAACAAAAAACCGCCCCACCGCAGTCAATACCACGATGGAGCGGGGATCTCAGGAAATGCTTAGCCGAAGATGTTGATGAGGATACCAGCAGCGACGGCGGAGCCGATAACACCGGCCACGTTGGGGCCCATTGCGTGCATCAGCAGGAAGTTGGAGGGGTTCTCGCTCTGGCCGACCTTCTGAGAAACACGGGCAGCCATAGGCACAGCGGAAACGCCGGCGGAACCGATCAGGGGGTTGACCTGACCGCCGGTCAGGATATACATGACCTTGCCGCAGAGAACACCGGCAGCAGTGCCGAAGGAGAATGCGATGAGGCCCAGCACGATGATGAACAGGGTGCGGCTGTTCAGGAAGGTGTTTGCAGAGGTGGTGCAGCCAACAGACAGAGCCAGGAAGATGGTGATGATGTTCATCAGCTCATTGCCGGCAGTCTTCTGGATACGATCCACGACGCCGCACTCCTTCATCAGGTTGCCCAGCATCAGCATACCGACCAGGACGGCGGCATCCGGCACGATGAGGGAGACGACGATGGCGACCATGACGGGGAAGATGATCTTCTCGGTCTTGGTCACGGTGCGCAGCTGCTTCATCACGACGGTACGCTCTTTCTTGGAGGTCAGAGCCTTCATGATAGGCGGCTGGATAACAGGCACCAGAGCCATGTAGCTGTAGGCCGCGACGGCGATGGAGCCTAGCAGCTCAGGAGCCAGACGGGAGGTGACGAAGATAGCGGTGGGGCCGTCTGCGCCGCCGATGATGGAGATGGCGGCAGACTGCTTCTGGGTGAAGTCCACCAGACCGGTAGCGACCAGCAGACGAGCGCCCATATAAGTACCAAAGATACCGAACTGAGCGGCAGCGCCCAGCAGCAGGCTCTTGGGGTTGGAGATCAGGGGTGCGAAGTCGGTCATGGTGCCGATGCCGAGGAAGATCAGCGGCGGGTAGATGCCCAGCTTGACGCCCATGTAGAGCATGTCGGCCAGACCGCCGTTGTTCAGGATCTCGACCCACATCGGGTGCTCGAGGCCGTCACCGACAAAGTACTGCATATGGATGACGCCGCTGCCGGGGAGGTTGGCCAGGATCATGCCGAAGGCCATGGGCAGCAGGATCAGAGGCTCGAACTCTTTGACGATGGCGAGGTAGAGCAGGAAGCAGCCCACGCAGATCATCACTGCGTACAGCCAGCCGCCCGGCTCACCGAACCGGGCAAAACCGGAACTCTGGAAAATACCGACCAGAGTATCAATAAACTGAGTCATGTTTTTCCTCCTGTGTTAAAAGGGTGCGGTGGTGTCGTTGACGCCAGCCTTGCCCCAGCCATTCTTGCCGCGGCGGACTGCCTTCAGCACATACTTGCCGTTGCCCATAGAGTAGATGGCTGCCATGATGGCTGCCACAACGTCGCCGGGGATGCCGGCCTCCACCTGCGGGGCAGCAGCCTTTGCAGGAGCGGGCGCAGCGGCCTGTTTCACAGGAGCAGCCGGTTTTGCAGCGGAAGCATCCTTGGCAGCTGCCTTCCTGCCGTTCATGGCGTCAAAGATCTTGCCCTCCAGCGTGATGATGGCCATCAGCAGGACGAGGATCAGAAACACCAGCACAATACCGGTTATGGTAACGATCACATCATAACCTAAATCCATGGTCTTCCTCCTATTTACTTTTTTCTTTGCCGCCCGGGGGACGGGCGGCAAAAAGCGATTTGAAGATATTATACAATATTTTCCGGGTCGATTCAACAACTATGAACAAAAATCATATTGTTTTTCACGGTTCTGTGAACAGCGCTTCCCTCTCAGCGGCGGCCCATGCGGGGGGTGGCGTCCATGAAGCCGGTCTCCAGCTTGTCGCCCAGACGCAGGCTCATGGCCGTACCCAGCGCGACACAGTTGACGGGGTCAGGCGAGACGGTCACTTCCACCTTCAGTTCCTGGCTCAGGTACTCAGGCAGGCCGTGGAGCTGTGCGCCGCCGCCGGTGAGGACGACGCCGTTGCGGTAGATGTCGCCGGCCAGCTCCGGAGGAGTCTTTTCCAGCACCTGATGAGCGGCGGTGCCGATCTGCTCGCTCAGGCGCATGACCGGCTCGTAGAGGTCGGCGGTGGAGACATTGACGCGCACGGGCAGGCCGGTGAGCAGGCTGCGGCCCTTGATCTCCATGGTCTCATTGAAATCTGCCTTCTGGGGGCAGCAGGCCACGTTCTTTTTCAGGTTCTCAGCGGTGCGCTGGCCGATGGCGATGCTGAACTTGTTGCGCACGAACTTCAGGATCTCTTCGTCGTAGTGGTTGCCGGCCACGCGGACGCTGGTGGCCTTGACCTTGCCGCCGAGGCTCAGCACGGCGATGTCGGTGGTGCCGCCGCCGATATCGATGATCATCCGGCCATCCGGCACGGTGATGTCGATGCCGGAGCCGAGAGCCGCGGCGATAGGCTCATCAATGAGGTAGACCTGACGCGCACCGGCGGCCATGACGGCCTCCACCACGGCGTCGCTCTCGATGCCGGTGATGGCGGCAGGCACACAGACGGCCACACGGGGCTTGACCATGTGGGAGCTGTAGACCTGATTGACGAAGCGGCAGATGAGTTCCCGGGTCATGGTGTGGTCGCTGATGACGCCATCCTTCAGCGGGAAGATGGCGGAGATGTAGTTGGGCGTGCGGCCCACCATTGCAAGGGCCTTGTCGCCGGCCTCAAGCACGCAGTTCTTGCGGGTATCCACCGCCACCACGCTGGGCTGGTTGAGCACGACGCCCTGCCCCTCCTGCGCGATGATGATGGTCGTCGTACCAAGATCGATACCGATGTCGTTCTGTGCCATAATCGTGATATTTCCTTTCTCTGCTGCCCATTCTCTATTTCCATCGCCCATCTCCGGGCGCGGGTCATCAAAACACATTATAGTATAACACAGGTGTATCCAAAAAGAAACCCTTAAAGGTTCTCCTGCTCCGGCGGCAAGGCTTCTGCCAGCAGGGCGGCCAAGCCGCTATAGCGCAGGTTCTGGCGGATGTTGGACATCATCCGGTTCACCACGTCCCGCCGGCCCACCACGATGCAGAGCTTCCGCCCGCGGGTGACGCCGGTATAGAAGAGGTTGCGGTAGCACAGGCGGGGCGGCACCTGTGCCGCCGGGAGGATGACCGCCGGGAACTCGCTGCCCTGGCTTTTGTGTACCGTGATAGCATACGCAATTTCCAGCTCGTTGAGGTTCTCCGCCGGGTAGACCAGCCGCCTGTCGTCCATCCGCACCACCATGGAGCGGCTGCGCACGTCGATGGACTCCACGATGCCGATGTCGCCGTTGTAGGCACCCACACCCTGTTCCCCGCCGATGCGCTGCCACGTTATCTCGTAGTTATTGCGCACCTGCATCACTTTGTCCCCCACCCGGAAGACCCGGGCCGCGCTCTGCAGCTCCGGCTTGCCCTTCCTGGGCGGATTGAGCATGGCCTGCAGCTCCGCGTTGAGAGCCTGGGTGCCGGTGGGGCCGAGCTTCGTGGGGCAGAGCACCTGAATATCCTTCACCGGGTCGAACTGGTAGCTGCGGGGCAGACGGGTGGTCACAAGGTCGCAGACCAGCTTCTGGGCCGCGTCGCCGTCGGCTTCGAGGAAGAAGAAATCGTCCGTCTTTCCGCCCTTTTTCAGCGGTTCGCCCGAGATGATGTGGTGGGCGTTCTCCACGATGAGGCTCTGAGCGGCCTGCCGGAATATCTCGTTGAGACAGACCGTCGGCACCAGCCCGGAGCGGATGATCTCGCCGAGGATATTGCCCGGGCCGACGCTGGGCAGCTGGTCGGCGTCGCCTACCATAATAATACGGCAGCTGTACCGCAGTGCCGCAATGAGGGCCTGGAACAGCTTGACGTCCACCATGCTCATCTCGTCGAGGATAACGACGTCGCACTTGAGCAGGTTCTTGTCGTTGTGGATGAAGCTGACCACGCCGCCGGTGTAGTCCACTTCCAGCAGACGGTGGATGGTGGAGGCTTTCCGGCCCGTCAGCTCGCTCAGACGCTTGGCGGCGCGGCCTGTGGGAGCGCAGAGGGCTACCCGTTCGGCCTCGTTCTCCAGCAGCTGCAGGATGGCGTTGACCGTGGTGGTCTTGCCGGTGCCGGGGCCGCCGGTGAGGACAAGGCAGTTCTCGGTCATGGCCTTGCGGATGGCTTCCTTTTGGAGCGGCGCGTAAGCAAAGCCCTGCGCCAGTTCCAGAATCTGGATGTTCTTGTCGAGGTTTCGGGCCGTCTGCTTTCCGCGCCTGGTCAGCATGGCCAGACGGTCGGCGATGTCCTGCTCTGCGGCCAGCAGATCCGGCAGATAAATATACGGTGTGCCGTCGAACATCCGCACCTCCAGTTTCCCGGTCTGGATACAGCTGTCCAGCGCCGCCGCCAGCTTTTCGGGGGGCTGGTGGATGAAGTTCGACGCTGTTTCCAGCAGCTGCGCCCGGGGCAGACAGGTGTGGCCGTTGCCGGCGTTGTGGCGCAGGGTGCGCAGAAGGGCGGCTTCCAGCCGCTGGGCGCAGTCCCCTGCCATCTGGTAATACTGGGCGATGCTGTCGGCGTGGCGGAAGTCCAGCTGCAGCGGCTCCCCGCAGAGCAGGTAGGGGTTCTGCTGGATGGCCTGCATGGCCCCCGGCCCGAAGGTACGGAAGACTTCCATCGCCCGGCGGGGGCTGATCTCGAACTGAGCCAGATAGGCGATGAGCTCCCGCATTCCGAACATCCGCTTGAACTCCTGCTGGATGCGGTCGGCCTTGTCCGCCGAGATGCCCGGGATGAGGGTGAGCTGGGCGGGGTCGTTGGCGATAACTTCCAGCGCCGCCGCGCCGAATTTGTCAATGATCTTATCCGCCGTCCGTGCGCCGATGTAGGGCAGCGACCGGCTGGCGAGGAAAGCGTAGACGGCCTCGAGGTCTTTGGGCATATCCGTCTCGCACTCCTGTGCGTGGAACTGTCGGCCATAGGTGGCGTGGTTTTCGTACCTGCCCCGGCAGACGACGCTTTCACCGGCGTGGAGCTCTCCCACCACGCCGCACACAACGGTGACGACACCGCCGCCCGACACCTCGAACACGGTGTAGCCGTTGTCCTCGTTCAGGTAGATGATGTCCTCTACCGTGCCTTCCAGCCGTTCCAGCTCCTGCTCCATCGTCCCGCCTCCTCGTTTTGACACAACTATATATAGTATAGCGGTTTTGGGGGGATTTGTAAATACAACAAAAGCTCCCCCGAAGGGGAGCTGTAGGCAAGGGTCAGTCCTCCACCCGCGCTGCGGCAAGCTCCTTCGTCAGCCGCTTGCGCACTGCAAAGTACGCCGGGATGAGGAAGAAACAGGCGAAGAACCATGCCACAGGGTTGGCGATGCAAGCCGCAAAGTAGCCCCAGAGCGGCACGAACCAGAAGCCCACCATGGCACGGGCGACCATCTCGGCCACGCCCGCGAACATGGCAAGGCCGGAATAGCCCAGGCCCTGAATAGTGTAGCGGTAGATGATGAGGACAGCCAGCGGGATGTAGAACACGCTGTTCCAGAAGATGAAGCTGCGGGCATTCGCCATGATCTCCACCTCGCTGCTCTCGAGGAAGAGGCTGATAAGCGGCACATCCAGCACACGCAGGATGAGGAAGGATGCCACACTGTAGACGCAGCCAATGCCCAGCGCGGTATTGACGCCCCGGTCCACACGCTTAAGGTCGTGAGCGCCCATGTTCTGGCTGGCGTAGGTGGTCATGGCGGTGCCGATGCTCTCCAGCGGCACGCTGAGGAACTGAGCGGCCTTGCTGCCTGCGGTCTGCGCGGCCACGATGCTGCTGCCCAGACCGTTCACCGCGCCCTGCAGCACGACGCTGCCGATGGCGGTGATGCTGCATTGCAGGCCCATGGGGATGCCCATGTTGCAGAGCTTGAGGCAGTGGCTGGCGCTCAGACGGCCCTCTTCCCTGCTCCATTTCAGCTCCGGGTAGTGGCGGCCGATGTAGATGAGGCTGCCGATGCCCGCCACCGCCTGACTGAACACGGTGGCGAAGGCCGCGCCGAACGCCCCCATCCGGAAGGTGAGGATGCAGAGCAGGTCGAGGCCGATGTTCAGCACACTGGCCACCAGCAGGAAATAGAGAGGCCGCTTGCTGTCGCCCAGCGCGCGCATGAGGGCGCTGGTGACGTTGTACAGCAGGGTAAAGGGGATGCCCCAGAAGATGGTGCGGATGTAGATGTCCGCGATGTCGATGATGTTGTCAGGGGTGTTGGTCCAGACCAGCACCGCCCGGGTCAGGGCTACCGTCACCACCGTGAGCACGACGGCGAAAAAGAGGCTGAGCCAGACGGTATTGGCGGTGTAGCGCCGCATCTCGCTGTAGTCCTTCGCGCCGAAGGTCCACGAGATGGGGATGGAGAAGCCGCAGGCGATGCCGTTGACGAAGCCCAGCACCAGATAGTTCAGGCCGCCCACGCTGCCCACCGCCGCCAGCGCATCCACGCCCACGAAACGGCCCACGATGATGGTATCGGCCAGATTGTAGAACTGCTGGAACAGACTGCCCAGCATCAGCGGCACCGCAAAGGCAAGGATGAGCTTGAGCGGGCTGCCCTGTGTCATGTCTTTTGTCATACAAAGCCCCTCCCCGGGCGGTCACTTAACATTTCTTTGCCAAATTTTTACCGACAAAAACGCCCTGCCGGACGAGGGGCAGGACGTTTTGCGTTTCATGAGTGGTATTATACTCAGCTCATCGTGATTTTGCAAGGGGTTTTTCTCAGATTTCTTCGTACAACATTGCTATTTTCTATCGGTGGTTTTTGGTGATTGTGCGCAGGTCAGTTTCCGCGTCCCGCGTGCCGGCCCCGAGGGCCGCGGGGTTCGCCGGTCTTATCCTTTCGTTTTGTGTATCATGCAATGCCGTCGATGCCGCTCAGGCTCTCCTTTGAGGGGCTTATGAGATGCCCCAAGTCCTCCGGTATCCAGAGTTTGGCCTTCTCCAAATCCTCCGGTATCCAGAGCTTTATCTCACCCTGGGTATCCGGCTGGTCGTCCCAGTCGTCACTAAGGTCGGTATAGCGCCGCAGGTCACTCTCCAACGGATCGGTATACTTTTTGCGCTCCGTGCCGGAGGGTTCGACCAGAACGAGCAGTGGCTTCTTATCCTCCTCGGGAGCGATGTCCTCAAATCGGGAAGCCAGCTGTTTCAGTGACTCGTCAAGCATCCCCGGCGTTTCCTCTCTCGCAGGCTCGAGCCACCAATCCAAACTCGGGAGGTCGTCTCTTTTCTCGATTTGGAAGATTCTCTCCTGCCTCAGGGACTCGTCCAGTTCACGTCTAGCCTCTTCGCGTTCACGTCTGAGCTCTTCACTCGTTTTTTGCTCTACCCCTTCGTGGGTCAATATCAGCCGCTCCTGCGGCTCTGGCGTCTGCACCGGCACCCACTCCAGATAGCGCTCCGACAGGTCGTCCCGCGTCTCGCCGTCCAGCCGGAGGCTGATGTCCTCCCTGTTCTGCTTCAGCTCCACGTCAGCGTCCTCGCCCGCCGCGTCGGCCATCTTGTCCACGCTATAGTGGGTCATGGTGTCCTCATAGCGGAAGAAGATGTCCTCCACGCCGTCCTCCCGGAGGCTGGAGATGTCGGTGGTGACGGTGGAGCGGGGAGCGGCGCTCTCAATAAGCACCACATCCCCCGGGGTGAGATCCGCTCTGGCGTCGGCGGCCTTTACGCTGCCGAACACGGGGACGATGCCGCTCTCCGCGACCCCCGCAGGGTCCAGCCGCCGGATGGTGACCCGGCTGGAAAAGAAGCCGCCCACCACCATGCCGCCGGGCAGGGGTTCGGGGGCGTTCTCCTGTGCCGGGGGCGGGACGTCATCATCATCGTCGTCGTCCGGCTGGGGCGTGGGGGTGGAGGTGTAGTCGTAGCCCATCCCCTCCATCACGGTGCCGTCCGCGTTCAGACGGGTCAGCCGACCGCCCGTCACCTTGTGTTCCTCATCAGAAAGGGCATCCGTGGGTACTTCGCCGTACTTTCCGCCGATGGCCGGGGCCTTGGCGTCCGTCGTCTGGCTTCCCGCCTTGGCCGTCACCTCGGCGTCGCCGCAGATGATGATATTATTGGGGTTGCTAGGGTTGCTGGGCGGTGTGTCCGGGTCTGGCTCAGACCATGGGCCTGCGCCATCGCCGATGCCTGCCGCGTTGCTCCCGCCCACAGCCTCGACCGCGCCGCCCCGGATGGTGATGCTGCTGCCGGTGCTCTCCTTTCCGCCGCCGATGCCTGCGCCGCCTTCGCCGCCTTCGGCAGTGAGGGAGCCGTCCTTGCCCTTGTCGTCCTTGATGGTCAGCTTGCCGGAGGACTCATCGCCGTTCTTCTCAAGACCCGCCTTATAGCCGCCGCTTTTCAACTCGTTTTTGCCGTCCAGCTCGATGGTGGCATCGCCGCCGCCCTGCACGGTGACGGCGGCTTTGCTCTCCCGGGCAGGGCCGTCACCGCTGCCATCCCCCTCCTTCTTGCCGCTGACGTCGATCTTCAGGTCGTCGAAGGTGACGTCCACGTTGCCCTTGGAGGTGTCGATGGTGACGGTGTTCTTATCCGACTCGCCGGTGATGACGGTCTCCCCCTCATCCTTCTCGAAATCGCTGTTGCCCAGCTTGACTTTGTTATAGTTTCCGCTTTCATCGCTCACACCTTTGACCGTAATGTCACCGCTAGCGATGTCCCATGTTTTCGCATAGGCCGGGATGCCGGAGCTCACCACGATGCCTGCGATGACGGCGGCGGCCACGCCCCGCCGGAGTGCGCTTTTCAGTCTCATAGTCTGTCCTCCTTTGGTCTGTTCGTCTTTTGAAGAATCATCCTTTTTCGATACAAGCTTACCAAAAAATTCAGAGAATGTAAATAAAATCTGCGCGAATCGCGGTGTTTTCGGCGTGAATAGCGCAAAAGGAGCTAAACCTCTCCGTCACGGCTGACGCCGTGCCACCTCCCCTACCGAGGGGAGGCTTTGGCATGACGGGAAACTTCATCTCTTCGCCAGAGGCTCCCCTACTAGGGGAGCTGGCGCGAAGCGCCTGAGGGTTGTACGAAGGACAGCCTGACCATGCGCCGCATACGCAAAAAAGCCCTCCCGAGTGGGGAGGGCCATAGCCTGTCTTATTCAGAGTAGTGCGCCAAAAACTGCTTGGTGCGCTCCTCCTGGGGGTGGTCGATGAGCTGGCGGGCCGGGCCTTCCTCCACCACGACGCCGCCGTCCATGAACAAGATGCGGTCGGCCACGTCGCGGGCGAAGTGCATCTCATGGGTGACGATGATCATGGTGGTCTTGCGGTCGGCGAGGTCCCGCAGGACACGGAGGACTTCGCCGGTCAGCTCCGGGTCGAGGGCGCTGGTGGGCTCATCGAAGCAGAGGATGTCCGGGTGGAGCGCCAGTGCGCGGGCGATGGCCACCCGCTGCTGCTGACCGCCGGAGAGCTGGTGGGGGTAGTGGCCTGCCCGCTCCGACAGGCCCATCTGGGCCAGCAGGTCACGGGCCTGTGCTTCCAGCTGGGCGTGGATGGCCTTTTTGTTGGCCTTGTAGCCGGGCTGCTCCTTCGCCAGAAGCTCCCCCGCCAGCATCACGTTTTCCAGCGCGGTGTACTGGGGGAAGAGGTTGAAGTTCTGGAACACGAGGCCGAAGTGGAGGCGCTTTTTCCGCACCTCGCTCTCCCGCTGGGTGGCGGGGTCGGCGGCGTCCCACATGGTCTCGCCGTTCACCCGGATGACGCCGGTGTCGGGACGCTCCAAAAAGTTCAGGCAGCGCAGCAGCGTCGTCTTTCCTGAGCCGGACGAGCCGATGATCGCCAGCGCCTCGCCCTGTTCCAGTGTGAGCGAGATGTCCTTGAGAACTTTCGTCTCGCCGAAATTCTTCCCGATGCCAGAGGCTTCGAGTAATGCCATAATTCAGTATCCTCCTTAGCAGCGGAAATAGTCCATCTTTTTCTCGGCCCAGTCCAGCAGCAGGGTGAGTGCGCCGACAAAGACGAGGAAGAAGATCGCGGTGGAAAACAGCGGCCAGATGAGGCCCTTGGCGCTGTACTCCTTCGCCATCATGATGATCTCCTTGTTGGCGATAACATTCGCCAGCGAGGTATCCTTCACCAGCGTGATGACCTCGTTGCCCATCGGGGGCAGGATGCGCTTGACGACCTGCAGGAGCGTGACCTTGAAGAAGATCTGGCTCTTGGTCATGCCCAGCACCTGACCGGCCTCGGTCTGGCCTTTCGGCACATCCTCGATGCCGCCGCGGTAGATCTCAGAGAAGTAGCAGGCGTAGTTGATGGCGAAAGCCACCACCGCCGCCACCAGACGGCCCGAAGAGCCGGAGGGCCAGGGGTTGGTCATGCCCAGCAGGCCGGGGCCAAGATAGATGACGATGATCTGGAGCATCAGCGGCGTGCCGCGGATGACCCACACGAAGGTCTTGACGACGCCCCGCAGCGGTGCGCACCGGCTCATGGAGCCAAAGGCCACCACAAGGCCCAGCGGCAGCGAAAACAGCAAGGTCAGAAAGAACAGCTCACAGTTGAGCGCGAATGCGCCGGTCAGACGCTCCAAAATCACAGTCACAGAATCACTACACCTATCCGTTTATAATGTAAGTTACTCAGCCAGAGTCAGGCCGTACTTGTCGGCCAGAGCCTGCATGGTGCCGTCAGCCTTCAGCTCGTCGAAAGCGTTGTCCACAGCCTCGGCCACGTCGCTGCCCTTGCGGAAGGCCACGCCGTACTCCTCGACGTTCAGCTCATCCACCATCTTGAGGTTTGCGTAGTCGGTACCCTCGCCGATCATGGCAGAGGCCAGAGTCAGGTCGAGGATGGCGGCGTCAGCGGTACCGGCGGCGACTTCCATCAGGCAGTCGGTCTGAACAGCCTTGGAGATGAAATCAGCCTGAGACAGGTCGGCGTTCTCGGTGATGGTGGTCTCACCGGCAGAGCCGGCCTCGGCCACCACGGTCTTGCCGATGAGGTCGGCGGTGGAGGTGTAGTCGGTGCCGTCCTTCACCACCACGACCTGGGCGTTCTTGACATAGGGCTTGGTGCAGGCCATGTTCTCCTCCCGGTCATCGGTCAGGGTCAGGCCGTTCCAGATGCAGTCGATGCTCTTTGCGGCCAGCTCGGTCTCCTTGGTGTCCCAGTTGATCTCCACGAACTCCGGCTCAACACCCAGCTTCTCACAGACAGCGGTGGCCAGCTCAGTATCGAAACCGGTGAAGCTGCCGTCGGCGTCGGTGTAGTTCATCGGCTCATAGACGGTGTAACCAATGACCATCTTGCCGTTGGACTGGATGTAAGCCAGGTCGCTGTCAGCGGCCGCGGAGCTTGCCGGGGCGGCAGAGGCAGCGGCAGAAGAAGCAGCCGTGGAAGTGGATGCAGAACCGCCGCAGGCGGCAAGGCTCAGCGCCATCGCACCGGCCAGAAAAGCAGATACCAGACGTTTCATATACAAATTCCTCCCTCAGATTCAGCAGAAGCGGCGCTTCGTTTTACCGCTTTACCATGCTAAATTGTTAAACTGTGACTATAGAATAGCGCGTTTTGCCCCGTTTGGCAAGAGGAAAACCGATTTTTTCGCGTTTTGACGGTTTCCGCCTGTATTCAAGGGAGGGACATAGGAAAAGTGAACAAAGCCGTGCCTTTCCGGCACGGCTGCGGCTCACGGGCAGGCTGTCCTTCGTACAACCTCTCAGGCGCTTCGCGCCAGCTCCCCTAGTAGGGGAGCCTCTGGCGAAGAGGCAAGGCTTTACGGTATGCCAAGGCCTCCCCTCGGTAGGGGAGGTGGCATTGCGAAGCAATGACGGAGAGGTTGTATGAAGGACAGGGCGCTCCGCAAGGCGCAAAAATCCCCCTCGGGGAGTCTCTCCGAGGGGGATGCTGTCCGTTTTTCTTATCTTCCCGCCGCAGGAGCGTCAGCTTCTCCCCGGGATGTCGCCTACCATGATGACGAAGAGCCTGGGTTTGCCATTCTCATCCTTCCACTTTCCGAAGCCGACCCGGTAGCTGGATGCGAGGAAGCTGATAGTGGCCCAATTCTTCTCATTCGGTTCCGGCAGTACCAGTCTGTAGTTGTTACAGAGGTCGATGGCCTGCTTGACGGGGTCGTCCGAGCCTCTGTCCTCTCCACAGTAGAAGATGACCTGTTTGTTGGTGGTGTTGGGGTCGATGCCGATGGTTTTCAAGAGAGCTTTGTGAGGCTCAGAACCGATAGAGTGGTAATTGCCCAACTTCAATTTGTTAATGAGAAAAGTGCTTCCATCCTCAGAGCTCACCTGTGTGTACCTCTCCGCCGCCTCACTCAGCTGCGGGTCGGCCTCGCAGGTGATGTTCTTACCATACCGCACATTTATGATGTCTGCCAGAGCCTCGGCCCGGAGGGTGTCCTCCGGCTTATCGCCCGGCTTATCGCCGCAGCCGGTGAGCAGGGCCAGCGTCATCACGCCCGCAAGGGCAAGGGCAAGGAGTCGTTTTGCAGTTTTCATCGTCGCTACCTCCAATCGTGGGGTGTGTCTCGGTGATTTTATTATACCATACCCCCCCCGCCCCCCCCTCCCCCCTCTCCCGCCACCCTCTCCCCCTCCCCCCCTACACGCTCTCGGCGTCGCCGCGACACCGCGCGCTCCCGCACCGCCCCCCCGCCCCCTCACCCGCCAGCCTGCCCCCCCCCCCCTCCACCCCCCCCCCTCCCAC
>ENA-OQKY01000336-OQKY01000336.1-human-gut-metagenome-genome-assembly--contig:-NODE-336-length-53048-cov-9.759944_pt1 | contig 53048 bp, 44 predicted proteins | sample MGYA00242652_ERZ504805 | MGnify/ENA primary metagenome ERZ504805 (study PRJEB26092, sample SAMD00036400) | human gut metagenome | host: Homo sapiens | study: EMG produced TPA metagenomics assembly of... | reverse complement strand
AAGAAAACTTGCGTATCAAGGCTCATTCTTTAGTAGTAAATAAGTAGTAAATTGATGTGTTTGTTTTCTTGAAAATGCTGATAGATACTGTGTTTTAGCGGATAATCAGATTTTTATTGTGTTTTTATCGGTAAAAACCGGCGTTGTCAGCGTTTCCGCCTCCTGCTCCATTTTCATCTTCTTCGCCGGAGATAAAATAATCTTCATTTCGTATTCCTTTCCACCCAAATGTCCTATTTTTCATTCGCAATGTTCTGCTTGCGGCTCACAAGCCTTGATCAATGTTGTTTTTATTATACCTGTTTCCAAACAAAAAGCAAAGAAAAACACTTTGCATCCGGAGCGGTCAACTTCTCCGGTACAAAGTGTTTTTTATTTCATATTTATAACTCTGTTTTCTACTCGCCACGCAGATCCAGCCAATCCACTTCTTCCCTGCTTAGCTTCATTTCTGCTGCCTTTAATGTTTGACGGTACATCCGGGCATTTTCGCCTCCCTGCAATGGTATCACCTTCATCTCCTGATTAAACAGCCATGCCATTGCGATCTGCGCCACCGTCACATCATATTTTTCCGCCAATTCTTCCGCCCGTCTTAAACGTTCAAAATTCTCATCCGCAAAATATCCTTTCTTTCCCGGAGGTGTCAGGAAGCGTTCCGCCCCTGCTCTGTCATCGCTGCGGAATGCCCCTGAAATAAATCCGCACGACATCGAAGAATAGGCGAATACCGGCATATCTTCTTTTATGATCCACTCTCGATCTGCCGCATGTTCCGGTCCCGTGATCGATACGCCGCCGCCCCACGGATCTGCGATCTGATGTGCCAGACTGTAATGCGGACTGATCGCCTGAAACGGAGCCATCCCATTTTCCGCTGCAAACCGATTTGCTTCCTGCATACGCGCAACAGACCAGTTCGACGCGCCATAAATTCCGATTTTCCCCTCTCGTTTCAATCGATCCAAAGTCGGAATGATTTCCGAAACAGGAACATCCGGATCGTCTCTGTGCAGCATATAAATATCGATATGATCACGCTTTAACTTTGCCAGCGAATCATAAAAATCGCTGAGCAGATCAAACGATGTCACTCTTTTCCGATATGGGTTCGGATGACATCCTTTTGTCAGAATCACCGCTTCATTTGTCCGCTTTCTTGAGTCCAGATATGCTCCCAGCGTGTTTTCTCCATATCCCGCGGAACAGTCAAAGCATCGCAGTCCCATATCCCATAATTCATCTACCACTGCAAACTGTTCTTCTCTTGTCAAATTTGTCGGGATCCACGGTGTAGTCTCATCTGTAAATAACACCGAAGAGGTGCCAACCATGATCGGTGCAAGCTCTTTTTCCAATCCTTTAATTTTCATCTTATAAAATCTCCATTTTCTTCCCAATGGTTCATTTATCTCGTCTTTCTCTTTCTGAACCAGAATATAACCGCTCCGATCAACACCAGTCCGGAAATCACTACGATTCCGACCCACATCGCTGTCGGCGCTTCATCGCCGGTCTTTACTGCTGACGGCGTATTCTGTCCGTTATTGCCATTCTGTCCCGGAGCAACCGGTTTCGGATCCGACTTCTGCTCATGATCCTGACCGCCTTGTCCGTTATCCTGTCCGTTTTGTCCACTTCCCGGATTATACTGCGGATCTTTTGCCCCGCATACCGTACACACGCCATTTTCAAACTTATGCCCCAAAGCTTCCGTCACTTCATCGGTATAAGAATCCTTACAAATAGAACAAGTATGCTTTGTATAACCTTTTTCTGTACAAGTCGGCGCAGAAACGATGGCATCATACTTGTGATCGGTCACGGTCAGTTCGTAAGAAGCAAAAGCGCCTTTATGACTTTCTGTCTCCGCCGCTGTCGCTGTGATCGTTGCCTTGCCGACGCCCTTGATCGTCACCATTCCGCTGGCAGCATCAACATCTGCCACTTCCGGATTGGAACTTGCATAGCTGAGTGTGCCTGCTGCTTTCACGGAAATTTTCGCCTTATTTACAAACGTGCTTCCAAGATCGCTGATATGCCGCTCTACTTTTGCGTTTTCAAAGGAAATGATCTGATCGTACTGACCGAATTTCAGAACAACTACTGTTGTTGCTTCTGTACTCTGTCCATCTACAGTTGCTGTAACACGCACTTTGTATTCTCCGTCTTTTGCAGCTGTATATTTCTGCTGGTCTGCACCTGCGATCTCTTTTCCGTCTTTATACCACTGATAAGTAAATTTAACATCTGCCGCTTTATGAGATGCATTCGCTGTCAGCACAACTTCATCGCCGATATGCGGCTCTGTATTTTCTACTGTAATGCCGACTTCCGGCGCCAACAGTTTCCAGTGTGCCGTCAGAGTCAGATTTTCCGCCGCTTTTGTATTTACAAAATCAAATGGAGCATCTGCACCGGCTACATACCATCCGTCAAATGTATATCCTGCTCTTTCCGGATCAGCCGGAGCGGTAAATACATTTCCAAACAGCGCAGTGATCGGATCGACTGCACTTCCGCCCGCGGAATCAAATGTCATGGTAAATGTCTTCGGTGCAACAACATAATTTCCGTTTTCATCCGGCACAGCCGGCAACGTATAGCCCTCTTCGCAGAAAGCTTCCGGAATCGGCGCACTGAATGCTCCGCCTGCCACAAACTTTGTACAGTCCTCACTGTAAATCGCATCCGCTCCCGGATCTGTACTCTCGAATGTGCCTCCGTCGATCTGCACTTCTACTTTTGAAATATCTTCTGCCGGATTTTTCTGCGGATTGTGTTCGTAAAATGCATAATGTCCGCTGATTTCCGGATTTCCGCCGATCATGACTTCAACCGGCTGCTTTGTTCCATGCTGTGCGACTGCAACCCCGACACCTGTCGTTGTAGCGCCGCTTCCATTTTCATATGCTTTAAATTCACCATCTCCGACGATGATCGGGTTACCGGAAATATGTAATTTTCCTGCACGGATTTCCACTCCGGTTGCCCCGGTGATCGTGCCTCCGCTGATCGAAGCTTCTCCGTTGATCCCCGGAAGATAAACCGCTGTACTGTCCGGATTGGTAGCCGTTATCACTCCGCCGGAGATATTTACGGCCACGCCGCCACGATCGGACGACCCGTTTGTGATCACCGCCGCATTCTCTCCGAGAATCTCACCGCCGGAAATACTCACTTTCATATTCCCCGGTTTTCCGTTTCCTACTGCACAAACTGCGTTCACAGCAGTCACTTTTCCACCTGTGATCTGGATCTCCCCGGCGCCTGCATTTGCAAATACGCCATGTGTTCCCCCCTCCACAGTACCATGTTTCAAAACAAATTTTCCGTCTTTATTTAATACAACGGTAGCTATATTCGATGCTGTCACCTTTCCTGATGCATTTGCACTGGTATCGTCAATGACCAAAGTTCCGCTTTCGATCGCAAATCTATCTGCCAACTCGATCGTATGCCCGTTCAGATCAATATTCAAAGTACCTCCTGTCACATTGATCCGCTCCTTATAGGAAGTATCTCCCAGCACGATCAAAGTCTGACCGGATTTCATAGCTGCTTTTGCGGCTTCGTTCAGATCAGTATACGTCGTATCTCCAACCTGAGCCACACTGACTTTTACGTCCTGACCGATCGTCGGAGCATTTCCTGTCACTCCGCCGACCAGAGTTCCCTCGCCGCTCAGTTCCAACGAACCGTTATTTTCAATCGTTCCGGTGATCGTATGCTGATTCAGGTCTATTGTCACATCTTTTCCCTGTCCGATCACAATATCCTCGTTCACATTCTGCAGAACCGTTACCGTTCCTCCTGCCTTTGCATCTGCAACTGCCTGACTGACAGAACCAAATAATGTATAAGAATCTGCTTTTGTACCTGCATTGTCGGTTGAGATCTCTGTCTGCGCTTCCGCCGCTGCATTTGCCAATGTAGTGTTTGTGATCTTTGTATTTCCTGTTGTTACCGTCTGATCAGTTATATCAAATGTTTCGGTCAATGCCGACACCCGAATGCCATCTTTTCCCGCTCCGACATTCATCGTCACACTATCACCAACAGTAATGTCAGCGGACACATTGCTTGGCTGCCCCGGTTTGGCTCCATTATATAAAGAAACCGCATTTCCTTTGGCGCTTATAAGTGAACCGCCGGTAATATTCACAGAAATATTTGGATTATTCATATACTGCCCCGCCACATTTCCGTACAGTTCACTGACAATCTTAATTGCAGAACCATCGCTGTCCGTACCGTTGTTATTGTAAATAGAATTATATTCTCCGGTTGCTTCGATTATTCCGCCGCTTACATTCAGTGTTCCCATTTTCATTTCAATACCGGTAGCACCTATTATTTTAGCGTCATCGCTAATGTTTAACTCACCTTCCATCGGCCAAAAAATACAGGTTTCTTCACTTGCCGTTAAAGTACCGCCTGTAATCGTTGCTACACTTGTCGCCGACTGATTGCAGTTACCGCTGATCGCATACAATGCGCATTCAATCGTTCCGCCTGATATATTCACAGTAGACGGCGTTGCTCCCGGATTATTTGTAACGCCATTCGCGCTATCCAGATTGAATAAGCCAATACCTGTATATCCTGTCAATTTTGCTGTTCCTGAAATTTCTGCATCAGAAGCAATCAACGTCAAGGCTCCGCTATTAACATCACTTCCATTTGAGCTAACCTGACCGCCGCTGATCTTGACATCTGCATAAATCTGTGCATGGATTCCTGTTTTAGCACCTGTTACTGAACCGCCTGTCATATTCATCACAGATCCTTTATTCGTCACAAGAACTCCCATCTCTCCACTATTTTCAATTGTACCGCCAGTCAGATTCAATATGCCGTTCACCAGAATCGCCTTTGCCAGATTCGCGCTGATTTTTCCGGTTCCCGATTCAGAAGTATCTTGAATTGTAAGGTTTCCATCACTTGCAACACCGATAAGAAAAGATGTATTCGGATCTGTCATCTCTCCGGTGATCGTATATCCTTTTAAATCCAAGGTCACGTTACTTCCCTTAACTACTATTTTCTCTGTAAGCGCCACATTACTGAGCAGTTCCACGACTTTTCCATCTGCCGCGTTCACCGCGTCCTTCAATGTTGCGTACCCGACACCATCCACACTTGCTACATTCACCGCTGTCGGATCAGTTTCATACAAAGCCCTATTCCCCTGATTCTCATTTTCTTCCTGTTGGCTCCATTCCTCTTGCACTTCTACGACGCTTGCTGTCATTTCTTCCGTTTCCTGTGCATAAACAGGCAAGTTGACTGTCATCGTCAAAACTACTGCAAGTCCGAAAACCATGTACTTTTTCAGAAAAGATTTCTTCTTCACTTTCCCGTCTCCTCCCTTCAAAATAATGATACTTAGACGTTTGTAAGGTGCCATAAGACACGTAAATACAGAATTGTTATATTCTTCACAATCATCTAAGGTAACAATACATGGTCATTATGTGTTTTTGAAATGTATTTGTCAACCACATTAGCGCATTTTTTACATTTATTATCCAAATAATAGATATAGACAAACCGGGCGAAAGCACATGCTCCGCCCGGTTATAATTTTTCTCTATTCTTCCTCTCTCTACCTACCTCTTTTCATAAATTAAACTTTCCATCGTAATTTCCTGTATATCAGTGCCTGCCGTCAATGTATATGTCTGTCCCTGCACAATTTCCGGACAACTTATCAATACAAAATTATATTGTTTTGCATTTGCCCATGAAAGAAGTTCCTCCTGACTACTATCTCTTAATGTAATCTCACTTCCCGATGCCTGCGTCCCCACTGTAACCAGAACGATTCCCTGTGTTGAGGAACTGCTAAAATTCTGTACCATATCCGAAGTTCCCGCCGCCACAAAGATTCCACCGGTAAGCACAGCTTCGATTCCATAATCTATATTTCCATTCCCACCGGTTGTAGGTCCGGAAATATAAGTCTCTCCGCCTGCAATATAAATAAAACCATTTGAATCTATACCATCCCCCGAAGCATTGACATGCGTTTCGATCACAAGCAGAACAACAAATAACGACACCATCGATGCAACGATCATTTTCATCCGTAATTTTTTGATCATTTGATTTCCTCCAATGAGTACCCTGCATTTCTTGTTGCTTTGATCCGTATATCTGCATGAAGTGCCGCTAGCTTCTTCCTCAAGTAAGAAAGATTGACCCACACGACATTCAATTCTGCATCACTGTCGTATCCCCATATTTTTTCAAAAAATCTCTCCGATGAAATCAGATGATTCGGATTACTGATCAATAATTCCAACATCTGAAATTCTTTGTTCGCAAGCCGGGCGCTACCGAATGGTGTAGACAGTTCAAAAGTAGTTTGATCCAACGTCACATTGCCAAATCGAAGTTTTGTATCCGTCTGAATGGACTGTGTCCTCGTCATCACGCGGATTCTCGCAAGCAATTCTTTGGAATGAAACGGTTTTGTAAGATAATCATTCGCTCCTGCATCCAGTCCTTCTACTTTATCATCGATTTCCGACTTTGCCGTCAATAAAAGAACCGGAATCCGAATTCCCTTTTTCCTGATTTCTTTCAAAACCATAATCCCATCCATTTTTGGCATCATGATATCTAATATTACGCAATCATAATTGTCTGCCTCCACATATTCCAAAGCTGTCAGTCCATCATAGACCGCATCTACTGCGTAATTACTGCGTTCCAAGATTGCCGTGAGCGCTTTCGATAATGACTTTTCATCTTCTGCAAGCAGTAACCGCATCCCATTTCCTCCTGTTTCCATCACTATCCGGTCAAGTTATCCACATTCTCTTTTTTATTTCCACTATTTTTTCACAACCTCATTTATTTTTCAACTCTTTTTTCAAAAATTTATTCCGCATTTATCGTCACTACTGTTCCCACCACTTCAAACATTTCCACCAATCGAAATAATCTCGCACAATAACCGCTCACAAAATCTCGATCCCGTATAAATCTTCCAGCGGGATCTCTTTTCGCCTTTCTATCTCCGGAACATCGTTTCCCCGCTCGCTTTCCTCTTCCAGCAAAACGATCACCCGTCTGTATTCATCGATCCGCTTGATCTCTCCTTGTACTGTCCGGTATGTGCCTCCTGCTTTGTTTTCATCGGCTTCAAAATAAGTCAGTATCGCTTCCGGTTTCGTCGGGATCCGCGCCTGTAAAATCTGCAGCTTTTCCTGCAGACATGTCTGCATTTCTTCTGAAAGTTCTGCCTTTCGCTCCGTCTGCCTTGCTGTCTCTTTGACCGCATCATCGTATCCGGTAAGCGCTGCAAACGGCGAAAACTGTGCCGCCCGGTCTATGAGCGGCATATGTGGTCTCGTTTTCGACTGATGATGCGGCAGTGAGATAATGTCGTCGTACCGATTTGTGATCTGCATCTTTTCCGCCATCTTATTTTTCCTCCCGATCTGCTGTCACATTTATGCTTTATGTCCCCCGATCTGTCGGTTTCTCTCTTTTCCCGTTGCCCCCTCCTGATAGCTCAGTCCTTTTAAGATCGCGTTCTTTCCATATTTTTTCTTGATATCCAACATGGCTTTCTGTATCCTGCGTTCCCGTTCTCTGGCTGCTTTCTCTTCTTCCCGTTCCTGCTCCAACGCCTGATAATCTGTAAAAAGATCCATCTGCTCAAATTCCATCTTCTTCCCCGCCTGACTTTCATCTGTCACACGGTTTGCCGACAGATTGACGCGCCGGATCAACATCCCATCATCGACGATCCGGTCATACAAACGGGTGACAGCATCTACAAGCATTGCCGAAGAAGATGTCTGCACATCCAGATTTTCCGTGCCATGCGCATGCTTCGGAATATCCCGCCCATAGCGGTCTCTCTTTATTTCTCCACGATAATGCTTCCGTCGTTCACTGTCCGTCAGATTTTCAATATCATATCCGACAGTCAGCACAAGCTGATCTGTGACAAGACATTTTTCCACCAGATCCAACGCCAAAGCATCCGCCATCTCCCGCACAACAACCCGCGCCTTTTCATAAGTATACGGACATTGAAAAACCTGCCCCGCGCCGAGACTGTTCGTGCTCGGTTTATAGGCTTTGATATCAGACATCCGGCAAGGCTCCCATCCCCATGCGTGGTCGATCAGGAGCTCCGCATTGATGCCGAACATTTTATAAAGAAGCTCTTCATTGTAATATGCGTCGGGACCGCCCAGCGAACACCTCGCCACATCCCCCATCGTATAGAGTCCGACTTCTTCTAATTTCTTGGCATATCCCGTTCCGACTCTCCAGAAATCCGTCAGCGGTCGGTGTCCCCACAATAGCCGCCGATAAGACATCTCATCCAGAACGGCAATCCGCACACCGTTCTCATCAGGTTCGATATGTTTTGCCACGATATCCATTGCAACCTTGCAGAGATACAGATTATTTCCAATCCCGGCTGTTGCAGTGATTCCGGTCGTATCATATACATCTTTGATCATTGCCCGGGCAAGTTCTTTGGCATTCATCTGATAGGTATGAAGATAAGACGTCGCATCGATCATCACTTCATCGATCGAATACACATGAATGTCTTCCGGCGCAATATATTTCAGATAGACCTGATAAATCTGCGTGCTGATCTCCATATATTTTGCCATCCTCGGCGGAGCGACAAGATAATCTACCGCATATTCCGGAGAACGGCGAAGCACTGTGTCGTCCATGGATTTCCCGGCAAATTCACCGCCCGGCGCTTCTCTTCTGCGCTTCGCATTAACCAGATTCACTTTCTGTATCACTTCAAACAGACGTGCCCTCCCCGGGATCCCATAAGATTTCAATGCAGGAGACACCGCAAGACAGATCGTCTTTTCCGTCCGGCTTTTGTCCGCCACAACGAGATTGGTCGTCATCGGATTTAAGCCCCGCTCGATACACTCGACCGAGGCATAAAAAGATTTCAGATCAATGGCAATATAGCAACGCTGTATCTCCGACATTTTTTCACCTCCTTATCGCCGCACCTCATACTCCACTCTCACCGGGCTCTCTCCCATCAGTTCCACACTCCTTGGATCGGTCTGAGAAAATCCGACAAAAATTTCATACTTCCCACTGTCCGTGAACCGTCTTCCCGATTCATTTACAACGGTGAATGCCGACTTACTCACAGGGATTCTCATATCCCTCTTCGCCCCTTTTTCTACAAAGATCCGTTCAAATCCAGCCAGATGCGGATGCGGCGTTTCATACTCCGACTCCGTATCGCGAACATAAATCTGCAAGACTTCCTGACTGTCCATATTTCCGCAGTTCTCAACCTCGGCACAGACAAGCACTTCCGCTTTCAAATCTTCGCTTTCCGATTCCCCATTTTCCATCTCTCTGTCTGCCGTTTCCAGCCATACATTCCGTATCTTCATTTTCGTATACGTCAATCCGTAGCCAAACGGATACTGTGCATTCTGCTCCAGATACCGATATGTCCTGCCTTTCATCGAGTAATCTTCAAATGCCGGAAGTTGCTCCAACGATTCATAAAATGTGATCGGAAGTTTTCCGGACGGGGAGCATTTACCGAATAGAATGTCTGTTGCCGCCGCGCCGCCGTACGCCCCCGGATACCATAGATCCACGATCGCATCAAAGTGTTCCTCTGCGAAAGAAAGATCGATGTCGCTGCCTGCCATCAAACAGAGAACGGTCGGTTTCTTTTCCTTTGCCACCGCTTCCATCAACATGCGCTGGGATTCCGGAAGCCGGAGATCCACCTTATCACCGGAAGCGTAACTGTTCCCTGTATCTCCCTCTTCTCCCTCCAACGTTTCATCCAGCCCCATACACAAGATCACAACGTCGCTTTCCCGCGCCACGATCCTTGCCTCAGACAAACGATCCTGTTCCTTTGCCAGATTTTCTGTTTTATTTTCATACAAATGGCATCCGTCCGAATATAGGATACGAACTTCATTCCCAACCAATCTGCGCACACCCTCGAGCACAGTGATATATTCCGAGGACGTGCCGTGATAATTTCCGATCAGAGCCTTTCGACTGTCCGCATTCGGACCGATGATACCGATCGTTTTTATTTTTTCCCGGTCAAGCGGAAGTATGCCGTTATTTTTCAAAAGTACAGCCGACTCTCTCGCCGCCCGTTCTGAAAGATCGCGGTGTTCTTTACACTCAACAACCGTATAGGGAACGGAATCGTACTCGCTTCCGTCAAACATCCCAAGCAAAATCCGTGTTGTGAACAGCCGGACCGCCGCTTCCGTGATCTGCGCTTCGGTCACAAGCCCCTGCTGACAGGCATGCACCAGATGCAGATAGGTCACGCCGCAGTTCAGATCACATCCGGCTTCCATCGCCAATGCCGCCGACTGGACAGGTGTTCCCGTCACCAGATGATTTTCGTGGAAATCTTTGATCGCCCAGCAGTCCGATACAACATGCCCGTCAAATCCCCATTCTTCCCGCAGGATTTTTTTCAGCAGTGTCTTACTTCCGCAGCACGGTTCCCCGTTCACGCAATTGTACGCGCCCATCACCGCCTCCACATGTCCCTCCTGCACGCATGCCTGAAATGCCGGAAGATACGTCTCCCGCAGATCTTTTTCAGAAACTTCCGCGTCAAATTCATGACGCAGTGCTTCCGGTCCCGAATGCACCGCGAAATGTTTCGCGCACGCAGCCGCTTTCATCGTCTCGCCGTCTCCCTGCAGACCACGGATATAAGAAACGCCGAGACGTGACGACAGATACGGATCTTCCCCGTATGTTTCATGTCCGCGCCCCCATCTCGGATCCCGGAAAATATTCACATTCGGCGCCCAGAATGTCAGCCCTTTATAAATATCCCGGTCATCCAGTTTCACCGCCGCATTATATTTTGCGCGTCCCTCCAGCGCGATCGCTTCCCCGATCTCTTCCAGCATTTCCCGGTCAAATGAGGCTGCCAGCCCGATCGCCTGCGGAAATACCGTTGCAGTGCCGCCTCTTGCAACGCCGTGAAGCGACTCGTTCCACCAATTATATGCCGGTATATGGAGCCTTGGGATCGCCGGTGCATCATAACGCAGCTGGCTCGCTTTCTCCATCAAAGTCATCTGATCCACCAATTCTTCCGCCTGTTTTCGTGCTCTTTTTCTCACATCTTTTCTGTCCATTTTTACCCTCCCTTTTTCGCCAAAACATTTTCCCGCCGTAATATCCAAATGGCTTATCGATCACTTCGTCCATCTCTTGTACAAGGTGGTCTCAATATTACAAGTATATCACATATGTCGGTTCAAAAAAAGAAAAGCACCACACTTCCGTTTCCGGTGTGTGATACTTCTCTTTTCCCACTGTGCGCCTCTTTTGCTCATATTATTTTGATTTATTTTTTACGCTCTTTCTCACCAAAATTACTGTCAGGCTTATGATTGAAATAATTGCCGCCCCTGCCAACAGACCGATCGGCGTCCGGTCTCCGGTTTTCGGTGTCTTTACCGCAGATGATGCACTGTCTTGTTTCACCTGCTCCTGCTTCCGCACTTCATTCTTCTCCGTCTTACCTGCCTGTGATTCCTGTTTTGAAGTTCCATTCTGAGACGGCTGGTTCATCTGAGAATTGTTCGGTTTCTCTGCCTGCGGTCTGCCCGGCATCGGCTTCTCTTCTGATGGTTTATTCGGCTTCGGATTTTCTGCCGGTGGGTCATTCGGCTTCGGATTCTCTGCCGGAGGATCATTCGGCTTCAGGTTCTCTGCCGGAGGATCATTCGGTTTCGGGTTCTCTGCCGGAGGGTCATTTGGCTTCGTATTCTCCTGACCCGCGTCCTCTTTCTCTTTCACGGTTACCTCAATTCTCTTTTCCGTCATCGCGCCCTGTTTATCGGATACGACAAAAATCGCAAAATACTCCCCCGCCGTTGTTCGGTCAACATTCTGTTCTTTGATATTCTTTTCCGTCATCGGGATCGTCCCCTCTTCCGCGTCTTCTGCCGTGACTCCCTCTAATGGATCAAATGCGTCTCCCTCAATCAGCACTCGATTGCCCGCTTTGATAACCGGCGCTTGATTAATCATGGCAGCTTTCGTTGTAAATACCCATTTTCCGCGAAACCTAACATCATTCACATTCACGGTCTGCGACGTGAAATCATACCCTTTAAATACCCATGTACCATCCGCCACTGCCACTTCTGTCGGATTCGGCAGGATCGCGTGAACGACATTACCATTTTGATATTCCGTAGCATCTTCCGGGAGCGCATCTACCACTTCCTGCGGCAAGCCTTTTCCCATTGTCATACTTTCAAATTCATAGAATGCATAATAGACCTCATCCGGATCTGTCGTCCCCTCCTTGACCGTTTCCACTCTGATTTCTGCATCTGCGTCAATTTTGAAGTTCAGATCTGTGATCACCGCGCCTTTATATTTGAACACCGGTTTATATCCCTGACCTGCCGTCAGTTCGTTTCCGACACGCGGAAAGCTGATGCCCTGTTCTGCCAGCGTCTTATCCTTGGAGACCTGAAATTCGCCGGTATAAGATCCGACAAATCCCACCTTTAACGCATCTGTTTGTATAAATCTAAGCGTCACATTTTGAGCCGCATCCAGCTGACCTGCCGCATTCACCCTGTACACCTCGGAATACACCGCAAATGTTCCGCTATGTTCATGATCTACACGTGTCTCGTTTGCGGTCGGCGGAACAAGCTCCTGTGCATTCACAGTCAGCGCCGTCCGCTGTGCCACTGACGATAAACCGATCAGAGCCGCCGCAAAAAGACCTAAAATATGTCTTTTTTTCATCCTGTTTGATCCTTTCCTTTTTCTTTCTCTTCCCTGCCGGGTCTGTTTCAAATTTACTATACTATAAAGAATTCCGGCAAAATATACTCCGATATCAAACAGCATGTCTGGTACAAATATTTCTTTATTTATACAATGCAAATATTGTTCCCGCCCCTTGACACATTTCCGCATATGTGCTATTTTGATGTTAGGCAAATAAAAGGGAGTAGCCGAACACCTTACGGTGGATTTGAAATCGTCACCCGGTATCGAGAGATACCCGTATCAAATGAGATGTGCAAGACTTTTATTGTGGCAGATGTGTCATGGATAGGAGTCTTTTTTTATATTCTTTTCTGACAGCACAAATACCTCTCACATCTGCTGCAGGAACAGCTTGCCGCAGCAAACAGAAAGGAGTTATTTATGTGTAAAGAGAATGAGAAAGAAACAGTAGTAGAGATCAACGAGGCGATCATCGCCGGGAAGCGCGCGCTTTCCGCGCTCAAAGAGGCAAGGCAAAGTTTAAAATGCGCTTCGGACTGGGGGATTGCCGATCTGGTCGGCGGAGGATTTTTTATCAATATGATCAAACATTCCAAACTGGAGGACGCCTCCCAAAAACTGGAATCCGCCAAACAGCACATACAGGTTTTCCAGCAGGAACTCAGCGACGTGGTGCTCCCATATGAAATCCATATCCGCGTCGACGGTTTCCTGACATTCGCCGATTTCTTCTTTGACGGACTCATCGCCGACTGGCTCGTGCAGTCCAGATTAAAAGAGGCAAGAGAAGAGATCGACAATGCCATTTATTATGTATCTACAACGATCACGGATTTGCAAAATTATGAAAAACAGTATATGCTTGAGAAAGGAGCGTATTGATCATGGGATGTCTCGGAAATGTGTTATGGTTTATCTGCGGCGGATTTTTAAGCGGTCTCAGCTGGTGCTTAAGCGGCTGTCTCTGGTGCATCACGATCGTTGGGATTCCGATCGGAATGCAGTGTTTCAAATTTGCCGCGCTCAGCTTCTTTCCATTTGGAAAAGAAGTGACCTACGGCGGAGGAGCGGGATCTCTTTTATTAAATATTTTATGGATGATCATCTCCGGAATTCCGCTGGCTCTGGAATCCGCCCTGTTCGGCATACTGATGTGCATTACGATCGTCGGAATACCATTTGGTCTGCAGCATTTTAAGATTGCCAAACTGGCACTGATGCCGTTCGGTGCGGAAGTCTACTGACAGCAGCCCATTTCAAAGTGTACGCCCTGTTCTTTCCGGGCGTACACTTTTTGTTTCTTTGCAGCCCGCTCTATATAATTTTCAACTTTTTATCTGAGGAGGGATTTTTCATGGAACATTCACTTGCCACAGAGCTGACCCGTCAGCTCATCCAAATCGAAAGCACCGATCCGGGAACTTATGAGCTGATGATCAAAGACGGGATCTGCAGCTGGCTGACCTCGGCTTTACACGCTGATGTCCGCCTTTATCAGGACGAAGTGCTTCCCAACCGATTCAATCTGATGGCAGAGCTTCCGGGAACGGATCCGGGTCTTCCGTCTCTTGTCTGGATCTGCCATATGGATACGGTCGTTGTCGGAAACGGCTGGACTGTTCCGCCTTTTTCTGCTTTGGAACGTGACGGCAAAATTTACGGCAGAGGAGCTTGTGATATGAAATCCGGTCTTGCCTGCTGTCTGTCTGCTTTTTCTTATGCAGCACAAAAATCAATAAGCACCCCGCCGCGGCGCACATTAAAACTGATCTGTACCGTAGACGAAGAAGATTTTATGCGCGGAAGCGAACGCTGTATCCAATCCGGCTGGGTCACAAAAGAAGACTGGATTCTGGATGCCGAACCAACCAACGGGCAGATCCAGGTTGCCCACAAAGGACGGACCTGGTACGAGATCACAGTCACCGGGCACACGGCTCATGCCAGTACGCCATGGAAAGGGGCAGACGCCGTTGCCGCCATGGCGGAGATCATTCATGAGATCCGTACCGCGATCCAAAACGCGCCGACACATCCGGATCTCGGTCAGTCTACGGTCACATTTGGACAGATTGAGGGCGGTTATCGCCCGTATGTCGTTCCGGATCAATGCAAGTTGTGGATCGATATGCGCCTTGTTCCGCCACTTTGTACCGAACAGACCAACCGGATCGTCCAACAGGCGATCGAAAACGCACAAACCACTGTACCCGGAATCCATGCTTCCTACAAGATCACCGGAAACCGCCCCTATGTGGAAAAAGACGAACATTCTCCATTATTAAGACATTTGCATAAAATCTGCTGCCGGACGACCGGCGTCGAAACGATCGTGAGCTGCTTTCCGGGCTATACCGACACCGCGGTCATCGCCGGAACTCTGCACAACACAAACTGCATGTCCTACGGTCCCGGCAATCTCGAATGTGCGCACCAGCCGGACGAATGGGTCGCAATCGAAGACATTCTGCGCTGTGAAACGGTATACAAACGGCTGGCAGATCTTATCTTTTGAAACGCCGGAACAGCACACTGATTTAGAAGCAGATCATAAAAAAGTTCAGCCGGACAGACTGGCACATATCGCCACTGTCCTTTGCTGAACTTTTTCTTTCTATGCTATTTTTCTTTACAAGTGCTCTACGCAACTATGATCTGATAAGCTTTTACAAATTTTTCTCCGGCTTCCAACTGTGTGATCCCCGGTTTCTCGGAAATATCTCCCTCGAACCCTACGTTATCACAACGTCCGACCCACGGCTCCAGACAGACGAACGGAGCATCCTTTACGGACCAGATCCCGAAATTCGGAAATCCTTTACACCGAAGTCCCACATATGGAGTTCTGTCTTTTCGGCACAGCCATACTTCTTCCAGCTGCCCGTCAAAGATCAACGCATCTTTCTCAAACATTTCCTCAGATACCGGATACATTTCCTGCTCTAATTCCAACGGATAACTCTGATCCGGCACACCGGTTCCGCTTGCCGGATCCACGAGAATATAATTCAATTCCGTTTTGCCCGGAAATTTCAGAAAATAATCTTCTTTTTTTTCGCCTGCTTCGGCAAACCGAAATGCCGGATGCCCGCCGATCGTAAAATACATCGTCTCTGCCGTCCGGTTCTTGACTTGCCACTCGACTTCCAGCTCTTTCCCACGCAATTGATAACTGATGTGAAGTTCAAAATCATACGGATAGACTTCTTTCATTTCTTCGTTGGACAGGATCATAAACGAAGCATTGTCCTTGGATGATTTGATGCATGTAAACATCGTATCTCTTGCAAATCCATGCTGACTTGTCGGATACTGGATCCCTCCGATCCGTACGGTATTTCGATAGGTTTTTCCTACGTTCGGAAACAACACCGGAGAGTGACGTTTCCAATACTTCGGATCTCCCTCCCACAAAATATCACGCTGATTTTCTTTGTCATAAATACGGATAACTTCCGCACCCATCTCCGAAATCTCCGCATACAAAAACTCATTTTCCAGTTTCATGGCTTTTCCTCCCCTGTGACGATTTATCCTCCATATTATTTTTCAGAATCGCTCGGCTCTACCTGCACGCAGTTGTCTGCCAGATATTCCACGACTTTCTGCTGTAATACCGCGCTTTTGACCACATCTTCTCCGACTTCTTTTTTAAAGGTTTCCACATCCTCGTAATTTGACTGTTTTGCATAAGTCTCTGCCATCTCTTCGTATTCTTTATCCGACGGTTCCAGGTTCTTTTTCTCTGCTAAAAGCTTGCATGCAAGATCACGTTTTACTGCAGTCTCAGCCGCCTCCTGTGCCTGCTCTTTAAATTGCTCTTCCGTCATGTTCATGTAAGAAGACAAAAAATCTGCAAACTCTACACCGTAAGCTTCCGCCATTTTCTGATACGTCTCCTCGATACTCTTATACTGCTCGTCCACCTGATCTTTCGGAAGCTGCTTTACCTCAATCTGCTCCAAAAACGCATCCATGACCGCCTGCTGGAGCTGTCCGTCAGCACTTGCCTGAATATTTTTCTCCATTTTCTCACGGATTTCCTTTTTGAACTCTTCCACAGTTTTAGATTCTTCGCTCATCGTCTGCACCCACTCATCCGTAAGCTCCGGCGTCTTTACTTCATAAATCTTATTCAGTTTGATCTCAAAATCCGCCACCTTATCTGAAAAATCTGCCTTCTGATAATCAGACGGGAACTGTACCGTGATCGTAAATGTCTCACCCGGGTTGTGTCCTACGATCTGCTCTTCGAATCCTTTGTATGAATCCGTTGCCCCGATAAAGGAACCGGATCCCAGTTCCAACATTGCCCCGGTAGCGCTTCCGCCGTCAAACGCTACTCCGTCCATTGTACCTGTATAATCAATGTCAACCGTATCGCCAAGTTCCGCCGCCCGATCGGTGATCTCTGTCTTTGTCTGATCCGCTGTGAGATAACTGTTGATCGTGTTCTCTACCATCTCATCGGTAACTTCTGTCTTTTCTACTTTCGATACTTCCAATCCTTTATACTGATTGATCGTCACATAGTCATTGGATAATTTTCCGCTGCATCCCGTCAGGGACACTGCCATGATCATTCCAATTCCTGCTGCAATCCATTTCTTTCTCATTTCTTTTTCTCCTATTCTTTCCTGTCTTTCTTTTCCTGAAACTGCCCACTCTGACGCAGCCTCGCTAAATGCTCCGCATTTTTCTTCGGCTCGCTTCGCTCGCCGAATCGCCAACCTGAACAACTCTCTGACGCAGCCTCGCTAAATGCTCCGCATTTTCCTCGGCTCGCTTCGCTCGCCGAATCGCCACTATCAGAACAGCTCTCTGGCAAGCAAGCTTGCCGAATTGCTGTTCTGATAGTGGCGGCTCGGCTCTGCCCTTTCCGCACATTATACCTTATATAACTGTGGAAAAAAAGGGATTGGGGAAAATTCACGGTTATTTCATAAAATTTCAAAAATAATGATTTTCCGTTACAGCAGCGGAGAGAGTAATCGTGAAAACTGTTCTTTGGCTTTGATCACAAGTCCTCGTTGATCGTACACTTTCCGGGTCACATGTGTACATTTCGTCATATCATTTTCAAAAGCACGCTCCAGCCGCTGTACGGTCCGTTCGCTGTAAATGACCGCATTTACCTCAAAGTTCAATCCAAAACTTCTGATATCCATATTAGCAGTTCCGACACACGCCACCATTCCGTCTACGCTCAATGTCTTCGCATGCAGAAATCCATTGTCATAAACATAACACTTCGCACCTGCCTCGACCATTTCTCCGATATAAGAATATGTCGCCCAATAAACAAATGGGTGATCGGGTTTGCAAGGCACCATGATCCGCACATCAATTCCCGAGCGGCTCGCGATTTTCAGCGCATCCAAAATCGAATCATCCGGAATAAAATACGGCGTCTGTATGTACACATGATGTTTTGCACTGTGTATCAAATGCAGATAGTTATCATGGATCATCTTGATCTGTGAGTCCGGTCCACTGGAAATGATCTGTACCGGATCATGCCCGTTCCGTACATAGTGGGGTATTTCAAACAGCTGGTCGTCCAAAAACAGATTTTCTTTTGCCGCATAATTCCAGTCCAATACGAACCGCACCGCCAAAGATGTGACCGCCGCCCCCTCTATGCAAAGATGTGTATCGCGCCAATATCCGAATTTCTCATCCAATCCGATATATTCACGCCCGACATTAAACCCTCCGACAAATCCGATTCTGCCGTCGATCACTACGATTTTACGATGATTCCGATAATTGATACGCAGCTGAAGATTTCCAAGCAGCGCCGGAAAGAATTCCGCGACCTCGATTCCTGCCCTTTCCAGACGCTCCCAATCCCGGTTCTTCATCGTACGGCATCCCATACTGTCAAATAAAATACGGACCGCAACGCCCTCCTTGACTTTCCGTTTCAGCACCGGTTCGATCGCCTGCCACAGTTCATCGTTTTTGATAATGTAATACTGCATATGAATGTAACGTTCCGCCTGCTCCATTTCCGTAAGAAGAGCCTGAAATTTCTCGCGCCCGTCCGTATAAATCCGAACGTCGTTATTGTCCGTCAGGACTGCCTGTCCGGCTTCCAGATTGTAAAGGATCAGATCTTTAAATCTTGCCATCTCAGGATTCGCCAGCCGCAGCCGCTTCCGATATATATTTTCCTCCTGCCTGCGGACCGCATACTTAAGATCGCCCTCGATTTCTTTCGCCTTGAACATCCTGCTTTTATGGAAATCCTGTCCGATCACCAGATATAAAATAAATCCTAAAATCGGAATAAAATACAAAAGCAGTAGCCATGTCCAGACGGTCTGTGGGGATCTTCTCTGAAAGAAAATGATCGCCAACGCAAGTATAATATTGATCACAACCAGATTGTTCATCAAGAAATCATAAATTTCTACAAGTGTATTCCAAATCGTTTCCGCCATATAACTTCCTTTCTCTCTCATGTGACATTCCGGCAGTTTTTTCCGGATCCATTGTAGATATAGTATACTCGGTTTCATTCGGAAAAGTAACCCTAAAATCTCAAATCTCTTGCACTTCCCCAAAAACAATGATACAATACTAGAAGCTTAATTGCGGAATTTAGAGGATTTTAGGAGGATTTACCGTGAGTACTGGAACAATTGTATTAATTGTCGTCCTGATCATCCTGATTGCAGCGCTTGTCGCGCTTTATTTTTTCGGGAAGAAGACGGAAAAGAAACAGGCTGAGCAGAAAGCACAGATGGATGCGATGGCTCAGACGATGAACATGCTGATCATTGATAAGAAGCGTATGAAATTAAAAGAAGCTGGTCTTCCATCTGTTGTTGTCGAGAACACACCGAAGTATCTGCGCAGAACGAAAGTCGCAGTTGTCAAAGCCAAAGTCGGACCAAAGATCATGACACTGATGTGCGACGAAAAAGTATTCCCGCTGATCCCGGTCAAAAAAGAAGTAAAGGCTGTCGTAAGCGGCATTTACATAACCGGAGTCAAAGGTGTGCGCGGACCGCTCGAGACACCTCAGAAAAAGAAAGGTTTCTTTGCAAGATTCAAAAAAGAAAAAGAGAACAAAGAAAAATAAGAAATCTCTATTCTAACATAAGCGTCAGTGTACAATAGGAAATACGCCTTGTACATTGACGCTTATCTTAGTTCTTGAGCAAAATACAATTTTTTTTGTATTCAATTATGCCATCTTTCCGCATTTTAGAAAGCTCGTTGCACATACTACTGCGATCAACATTCAAATAATCTGCTAGCTGCTGACGATTATATGGGATCCGAAAAGAATTGCTTCCAGCATGTTTTGCACATTCCGAAAAATAAGACATCAATCGTCCCCGTATGGATTTGGAACCGGTATGCAAGATTTTTTGCGAAAGCTGCAGACTTTTGTGAGCACAGACTGTCAGTAAATTTCGCGCAAGATTTGTATGAAAAGGGCAGGCATTTGTGCAGGCAGTCAGGACACGGCCTACATTCATAAACAACACCGAGGTATCTTCCGCAGCAGACACTGTAACCAACATCGGCTGTCCCGGAATACAGGCATATACCTCGGCAAATACAGAGCCCGGCGCAACATTTCCTAAAATACTTGTATTCCCCCAGATATCGTTACAGGATATCATTGCCATACCAGACAACACAATACCTATATTCTCTGTAATGCTCCCTTCTGAAAGAATTACTTCTCCTTTTTTATAATTGCGCTTTACACTACTCAAACAGCTTAAAAGCGAGGCGATCTCCTCTTCTTTTAATCCACGGAATAGCTGCATATCAGATAATTTCATATTTCCTCCCTTTTCGTTGTTATAACAACGGACTTTCGTTTTTGATTGTAATATACTCTGTCAAGAAAGACAAGAGAAAGGATGAAGTGAAAATGATTCGGAAAATTATCCAAATAAACGAAGAAAAATGTAACGGCTGCGGCGCTTGTGCCGTAGCCTGTCACGAGGGCGCGATCGGCATGGTAAACGGAAAAGCCAAACTTCTGCGAGATGATTATTGTGATGGTTTGGGAGATTGTCTTCCAACCTGTCCGACAGGTGCAATTTCCTTTGTGGAACGAGAAGCTGCCGCCTATGACGAGAAATCTGCACAGGAAAATATGAGAAAAAAAATGAGAAATGATCATGCTGCTGTTTCCCACACAGGCTGTCCCGGCAGTCAGATGCAACATATTCAGCATTCACAGGAAATCCCCCGTTCTACTCAGGCACAGGCAGAATCCCGGTTGGAGCAATGGCCCTGTCAAATCAAGCTGGTACCGACCAATGCACCGTATTTTGACGGAGCAAAATTGTTGATTGCGGCTGACTGCAGCGCATATGCCTACGCCAGAATGCATGAAGATTTTATGCATGGAAAAATTACGATAATCGGTTGTCCAAAACTCGACAGCATAGATTACAGCGAAAAGCTGACCCAGATCATTCAAAACAACAATATTCAAAGTGTAACGGTTGTGCGCATGGAAGTTCCCTGCTGCGGCGGATTAGAATCGGCTGCCAAAAAAGCATTGCAGGCAAGCGGAAAATTCATTCCCTGGCAGATCGTTACCCTTTCGCTGGACGGTAAAATTTTGGAGTAAAATCTTAAAATACGAATCTCCGGAGAAATCAGTATTTTTAATGCTTTGAACTTCTGCGGGAGATTCGTATTCTTACTTTTATCCTCTTACTTTATCCTTAATACAAAACTTTTATTCTACCATTCTTCCATACGCTTTCGGATCTTCCACCCCGATCGTATCAAACAAAATTGTGATGATCCTCGCTGCACAATCAACCGCCTTTTGTCGATCCAAACTTCCATCCGCCAGCGCATTCGTAATATCCGTCACATCACTTGGATTTCCCGGCATGATAAGGTCATTCCCTGCCTCAGCACATTTGTGTGCAATTGCCGAGCCGCCGGTAGTGGTCGTCCAATCAGTCATTACGATTCCTTTGAAATCCCATTCGCCCCGCAAAACATTCATAATCAATTCCTTATGATTTGCCGCCGGGATTCCATTGATCAAATTATACGATGTCATAAGACACATCGGCTGGGATTTTTTCACAGCTATTTCAAATCCCCGAAGATAGATTTCCCGGAGTGTCCGTTCTGATAAGATACTGTTTGAATGCAGTCTGTTGTCTTCCTGATTATTACATGCAAAATGTTTGATCGTCGTTCCGACTCCGGGAACTTTTTGAACTCCGTTTGTCATCGCGGCTGCCATTATTCCCGCGACCATCGGATCTTCCGAATAATATTCAAAATTTCTTCCGCACAAAGGATTCCGATGGATATTCATTCCCGGGGCAAGCCACCATGCCACGGAAAACTCGACCATTTCTTTTCCGATCATCTCTCCGACTTCTTCAATAAGAATCGGATCCCACGTCTGTGCCAAAAGCGTTCCGATCGGAATCGCAGTTGCATACATATGATACGTTGTCACATGTTCTCTGTCATATTCTTTTGCAAAAAAACCTCCCTCCAATGCCTCGAGAATCCCATGACCGTAGATCAATCCCGTTTCATTATCCACATCATACTTTCTCATAAGCCTGAGTCCCGCCGGTCCGTCCGCCATAGAGATTGCCGGTATACCGTACTTTTCCTCAAATTTGCAGCTTGTTTCTCCTGCCGCCCCGGGAACGAAAATACCGGACTCTACCAGCTCATCATTCTTCATATTGTCCTGCCCTTTTGAAATCTCTCCCATAAGCATAGCCGTAAGTTCAGCATCTGTCATCTTCTCCGCGATTTCCATTGCCGCTTTCGCATGCTCACTTTCCGAACGTCTTATCGTTTTTTCTTCGGATGGCTTAAATACAACCGTCAGCATATTCGCTTCTTCTGCCTTTAACGTCCATTCTTTTGTAAATGATACCGCAATGGCTTGAGGCGCCTCTATTTCTTTCAGCTCTGGATCACCCTTTACGATATGAGAGACCTTTTCAAAGATACAGTCGCTCTCTACTTTAAGTACCCATGCAAGTTTGCTGCTTTCCGCATTCTCTGATACGAAAATCCCATACAATCCCGCATCGATGATCCAGGCTGATTTTTCCTGATCATACGACGCAAAATTCTTCGCCTCTGCCGTAACCTCAACTGTTTCGCTTTCTCCCGGTTCAAGAAGTGATGTTTTTTGGAATCCGATCAACCGCTTTAATTCTTTTGCTCTCACATTTTGAGGGCAGGCGGCATAGATCTGAACAACATGTCTGCCTGCATATTTTATACCTGTATTTTGGACTTTCACTTTCATCTTTACCGTATTACCGATGACAGCTATTTCTCCCGGTTCCGTCTTAAAGCTCGTATAAGATAGTCCATAGCCAAATGGATAAAGTGTCTTTACTCCAAAACTGTCAAAATATCTGTACCCTACATAAATCCCCTCTTCATATTTCTCATTTGTTGTGTCTCCGTTCTTATGAGAAAATGTGGCGGCATTTGGAAAGTCCTCATATTTCAGACTCCATGTAGTCGTCAGTCTGCCTGACGGGTTTACGTGCCCCGATATAATATCGGCGATCACATGGCCGGCTTCCATGCCCGGCTGAGAAATATACACGATAGATTTGACCGATTCCTCTTCCTGCAATTCCGTTATATCGATCTGTCCTCCGGTATTTATAAGCACAACAATATTTTTATTATATTTTGCGATCTCTGTAAGCTGCTTTTTCTCAAGATCTGTCAGATAGTAATCTCCTTTTTTCGTATACCGGTCGCATCCCTCTCCTGCAATCCGGCTTATAATATAAAGAACTGCTCCGACATTCTGAAGTTCTTCCCCTTTGATCTCCATTTCTTTTATATCACGTTCTTTTGTATTTGCAATAATATCGAAAAAAGCCATATCGCTTCCGCCCTGACGTTTTTCAAGTTCTTGCAGCACTTGATCTCTCCATTCTATTCTTGCTTCCGCATAATCCGCCGCATATTTTTCAGCGCTTTCTTTATTCACAATATGATAGCCCGCTGCCGCCAGCCCCTCAACCATCGATACAACGGCTCGTTCATTGACGTCTCCCGAACCGGTTCCCCCTTTTATGACCCTTGCGATACCGTTTCCGAAAACCGCGATCTTAGATGAGACGGAAAGAGGAAGCAGTCCGTTATTTTTCAGCAGCACTACGCCCTCTGCCGCCGCTTTCCTTGAAAGGTCACGATTTTTTATCTCTCGCTCTGAAATTCTGCTGTCTGTCACACCACTATATTTTCTTTTCCTAATCTTCATATTCATAGTTTTCCCCTATCCTCGCCGTTTCATTATTCTTTTACCGCTCCTATCGTAATCCCTTTTACAAAATATTTCTGTAAAAACGGATATACGATAAGTACCGGAAGAAGCCCGAGTACACCGATCGCCATTCTCGAGGTTGTCGTCGGGATACTTCCCGTCGTAACGCCTGCGCCCTGCGCTGCGGATGAAAGCCACTGGATATTTTCACTGATGCGGTTCAGCATAAGCTGGATCGTATAATACTGGCTTCCGCCCCGCTCCGTCAGATAATACAGACCATTTGTCCAGTCATTCCAATAGGCAAGTCCTGTCATCAGACCAATCGTCGCATTGATCGGGATTGAAAGCGGCATAACGATCTTCCAGAAAATTTTGAACTCACTGCATCCGTCAATCCTTGCAGATTCCCGAAGCGCCGGCGGGATACTGTTTTTATAATAATTCTTTACAAGGATCACATTGAACGCATTCATTAGTAAATTAGGCAATATAAGCGCCCAGATCGTATCTCTTATATGCAGTACATTTGCCCAGATATAGTAACTGCCGACTACACCGCCGGAAAAAAGCATCGTAAAAATACATAAAAAGTTCAGCACCTTTACTCCCGGAATAAAATCCATCGAAAGGGTATATGCAAACATACTTGTGATCAGTATACTCGTTCCCGTTCCAATTGCCGTGACGATGATCGTCATAAGATACGCTTTCCCTATATCCGCCCACCGTGTTGCGACATAAGCATATGCGTCCAGACAAAATTCTTTCGGAAAAAGTGAATATCCGTTTACCATCACATTGGTTTCATCTGAAAACGATGCAGAAAGCAAAAGGATGAACGGAATCAATGCGCAAAGTGCAAAAATCATTAAGACTACATGTGATATTGTCTGCCATTTTAATGAATCTTTACTTTTCATAATGTCTTCTCCTCTCTGCTAAAATAATGCATCCTGCTTACTGTAACGTCTTACGACTGCATTGGCTGCAATAATAAATACAAATCCGACAACAGACTGGAATACTGCTGCCGCTGCCGACATTGCAAAATCATTATTATTCATAAGCGCATTGTATACATAGACGTCTATCGTCTGCGTCACTCCATAAAGCGCTCCTGAATTTCTCGGGATCTGATAAAAGAGTCCGAAATCCGAAGTTGCGATACGTCCCAGATTCAGAATCGTCATCGTAACAACCGTCGACTTGATCAACGGCAGAGTGATCGATTTGATCTGCTGCCATTTTGTCGCGCCGTCAATCGTAGCCGCCTCAAAATAATCTCCGCTGATACTGACAATACTTGAATAATAGATAATGAACATATATCCGATATTCTTCCATATATATACAAAGAACAAAATAAACGGCCAATATTTCTGTGTGGAATACCAGGCAATATCCGGCTTTCCGAGTGCATTAAGCACAGAATTGATCAGACCTACATCCTGTGCCAAAAAAGCATATGCAAGATAACTTGCAAGTACCCAGCTTATAAGATATGGAATCAGGAGCATGCTCTGATAAAATTTGGAAAACCCTCTGCTTCGGACTTCATTTAATAAAACTGCCAATGCCACTGCGATGACCGTCCCCACAATGATAAATACAAGATTGTAGCAGATCGTATTTCTGATGATTGTAAATGCCGTATCTGAACTGAACAAAAATTTGAAATTATCAAATCCAACCCATTCACTTCCGATGATACCTTTTCTGACATCTAATTTTTTAAATGCCAAAAGCATACCATAAAGCGGCATAAAATTATTCACGATCAAATAAACGATGCCGGGCAAAGCCATTAAATAAAATGGTATGTACTGGACAAATCTGTTTTTCTTCTTTACAGTCGTCTTCGCCATTGCTTTCTCCTCTTCATTTTGATATAAATGTAGCCTCGAAAGGAGTCTCCTCTCGAGGCCCGATCACAAAATCACTATTTACTGTTCTGCCAGCCACGCGTCCAACTGTTCCTGATTCGCTGCGATCACATCATTGATTCCGGCTGCCTCAAGTTCTGTCAAAAACTGCGGCAAAACGGTATCCACATCAACCGTTCCCCATGCCAGCTGTGCCCGGTATGTCTCAAGAACATTGTTGATCGCTGCAATCTGATTTGCGTAAGCTGATGTATCAAATGAATATCCAAACGCCTTTGAGTATTTTATAGTGTCGTTATATTCCAACATCTCATCAAACATCGCTTCATCAACCGGCGTATATTTCGGGGATCTCAGCGCATCTCCGTAAATCGGAACCTGTCCAGCATACGGTGCAGTCATTCGGTCAACACCATCCGCATAGTCGATGATCAATCTGCCGTCATCCAAAGTTTCAACTACCTGATAGGTCACACCTTCCAATCCTGAGGAAAGAATATTCGCAATGTTTTTTGACGGATCATCGTTCTGATACATCATATTCAAGAACTGCATTGTTTTCTCCGGATTTGAACATGTTACAGGAATTCCCCATAAACCATAGGAAGCAACCGTCGTCGTGGCAACATCTTCTTCAAAACGGATCACTGTCAGATCCTGACCTATGGACTGTTCGTTTACGATCATTCCATCCATTCCTGAACCATTATTTGCAACAAACGCTCCAAGATACTGTCCCGTTGAAAGAAGAGTGGACCATGTATCTGTAATGGAGATCACATCCGGATTGATATAGCCCGCATTATACCATTCACGGATCATATCATATACTTCTTTATACTCCTCTGTCGCAAATTTGTTTACAACTGTCGTATCATCAAGTCCTTTATTCATAAGCGATCCTACCGCATTGCTTCCGAGATCGTCTGTCGGAGCAAGAAGCGTCGGAAGATCCCCGTCGGCAAATCCTGCAATTGAATAATATCCGTCGCCTTTTGCCGCCTTATATGCTTCCAATACTTCCTCTACATCTTCGATTGTATAAATCTTCTCTTCATCAAACGAAAAGCCAAGCTGTTCCAGTTCTGATGTAAGTGCTACAAAAGAAGATCCGCTTCCGGCATAATAGTTTGCCGGTATCGCATAAAGTTCTTCGCCTACATAACCGATTTTTTCCAGTTCTCCGATCGCTTCTTTAATATCCGCCCCATATTCTTCGTATAAATCATCCAACGGAAGCAGCATATTCTTCGTTGTATAATTCGTGATAGAATCCATATTGGATCCCATCGGCAAAATACACATCAGATCGATTTCTTCATTCGATGTGATCGCAAGAGACGATGTACTCGGAAGATCCCAGGCTGCAATCGGATCCAGTGTCACCGTTGCACCGATCTCCGGTTCCGTAATTTCATTGATTGCAGCTTCCACATCTGCCAGTCCCGGAAATTCCTGTCCAAACGTAACAATCTGCATCTTAATATTGAACGTCTCATCTTCTTTTGAATTACTTTCTGTTCTCTCCTCCGGACTGCTTCCGCATGCCACAAGGCTAAGAGACATCGCTGCGGTCAACAATACTGACACCCATTTTTTTCTCATTACTTTTCCTCCTTTTGGTTTCCCGTTTTTAAGTTAACCTGATTATATCCTTATATTGATCTAATGAACATTCAGTTTTTTAACCTGACTATTCTAAAAATTGAACTTTTAAGAAAATCAACTTTATATATAAAAGTGCAAATGTTAAAATATTTTATGTAACAACTGCAACATCGCTTTCCTAAACGGAGAATTATAAATGACTCATAGAACCAGCCCAAAATGCTCTCTTATGAAACGATCAGTGATATTACTTTTGCTCCTGATCCTTCCATTTAATATCATAGGGATACTTACTTCCGTGCTTTCTTATCGTAATTCGGTCAAAAGCGCAGAAAATGCTATCAATTATACTTTAGATTCCTATGTCACTCTGTTGGACAATGAAATTTCCAATACCGATTCCATGTTGTATGAGCTGACAAATAATAATCTTGTTTTTTCTATGTGCAATATGGAAAAAGATTCCGAATATATGATATACCGATTTCAGCTGTCTACCGACACAAAAGACCAAATGCGTGTTTCAAATGTTGCAGACACTATATTTTTATATTTGGATAATACTTCCGACTATATTCAATTTCCGGGATACGACGCGGCAACTGCCGGTACTAAACCTTACTATAAGTATATTCAAAATTACAATATGGATTTTTCTCACTGGTTTTTAACTGAGGATAAAACCATGTTAGTAAGAGTCCTGCATGATACAAGCATGAATCTTTATTACGGAGCCGCCATCGATCTGAGAAGTTTCATTCACGAACTTGGAAGCATCCCCGGATATGAAACGATCGTTTATGATTTCAACAAAGAGGCTTCCTCTTTGCACAATGGCAAAATTTCGTTCAACAGTAAGGTCTCCGACAACGTATACCTTACGGCTCATGTAGACGCAAAAGAGATCAACCGGAATATCCATGTAATACAATATGCGCTTCCGCTGCTTTTTTTCATATATTTATCCCTGATCCCGCTGCTGATCTATTTGCTGAAAAAGCATGTTGAAAAACCGCTTACCGTACTCAATGAAGCACACCGGGAACTCCAGAAAGGAAACGAAGATTATCAAATCCTGACCTCTGCGGATTCTTCAGAATTTGATTATGCTTACAACAGTTTTAATACGATGGCAAGTTCCATCAAAGAACTGCATTCCGAAGTGATCACAAAAGAACTTTCAAATAAACAACTGCAAATTGATTATTTACAGCTGCAGATCCGACCTCATTTTTTGTTAAATTCTTTCAATGTGCTTTATACATTAATCCAAAGCAGACAACGGGACTCTGCTCAAAAAATGGTACTTTTCCTATCTGATTACTTCAGATACTTATTCAGAAGCGGACATGACTTCCAGCTTTTTTCAAAAGAACGTAAACTGATCGAAGACTATATGGACATCACGAAAATATATTATCCTCATTCTTTTGACGTATCCTATCAGATCGATCCGGTTATTGATCTGATGCGTATTCCGCCGCTTCTGTTACATAGTTTTATGGAAAATATCATCGCCCATGCCTTGCTGCCGGACCGTAAGATCCACATTGTATTTTCCGGAGAATATGAAGACGGACTCGTAACCTTTTATATTTCTGATGATGGAAAAGGCATGGACAGTGATGCGCTCGAATCGATCAATCATATTACAGACCGCCCAATTGATGACGGAAAAAACGTCGGGATCAAAAATTCCATCCGGCGTTTGAAATATTACTATGGCGATGGTGCTTCTGTCGAATGTACTTCGGAACTCGGAGTCGGAACTACCTTTATCATCATGATCCCTTATAATCTGGAGGACGAATAAATGATACTTCTTATTGTAAACGATATTGTCATGGAAGCCAAAACAATGGCAAGCGATATTCCATGGAACGAATACAAAATAACACAGGTATATATTGCTTACAGCGCTTCTGAAGCGAAAGAGATCATTAAAAATAACCCGATCGATATTTTGCTCAGCGACATAGAAATGCCGGACGAAAACGGCTTATCGCTTATCCATTGGATCCAGGACAATCGCTATGACATTGATTGTATTCTGCTGACGTGTCATGCCGATTTTGAATATGCCCGCGAAGGACTGTCCCTTGGGTGTATGGATTATATAACACTTCCGGCAAAATATGAAGATATTGCCGCCTCCGTTTACAAAGTCTGCCTCCGCCGCCAGCAGCATCAAGACGAAAAAAGACTTCAGGATTACGGCAAAAACTGGCTGGCAAATCAAGTAGAATCTTCACGAAATGCTGAAGATGTTTCAACCAAATATACGCCTGCCGAGATTGCTGACAAATGCGTAGATTATATATTAAATAACATCGGCGACTGTAATCTCACTGTATCCGATATTGCAAACCACGTTTATCTCAATCCGATTTATTTAAACCGAATATTCAAAAAAGAAAAGGGAACGAATATCAGCCAATGGATCACAAAAGAGAGGATGGAATTGGCTTCCACCCTCCTGCTCAGCACCGACAGATCTGCAAATGACATTGCATATCAGGTCGGCTATCATAATTATCCCTATTTTTCCACAGTATTCAAAAAATATTTCGGCACCACACCGTCACAATATGTGAAAGACAAGAAAAGTTAATTCTCATGCTTATTTTTTTCAGCCTTACATATTCTTGGAAGTGCGTAAAGCATCATTGCTCCCCACGCATGACAGTCACTCCGGCCATCTGTTGTATTCTCTACACAGGTGGTCATATTATTTTTGAGCATCTCCCTCCATGGATCCCACATTTTTTCAAACTCTTCTGTGTCCAGCATATCCAATTTTTCAAATGCAAGCAATAAATAAAAGCTCATCGACACAGAACACTGTGGTATACCTTTTATCCGGTAAGTTTTTCTGATATTTTCTTTCGCCTGTTCTTTGGAAACAAGATCATCCAAAATTGCCCATACTTGACAGTGCGTACTATAAAACGAAAGTCCCGGACCGTCCTGTATCAAACCATTTGTATCCATACAATATTCTTTTACAGCATCCGCTAATTTTTCCGCACGATCCGTATATTCTTCCGCAACGGAACTTCGCCCGATAAACTCCGCCAGCTCCGCTGCACATCTCAAACCATAGAGATACAAAAGACTTTCCATCGTAATCGACTGATCGCCTTGTGTCGCCGCTGTCGGAACGCCTATCGTATCATCCCATTCCTCACACCAATCTATAAACGACCAATATCTGTGCCGGAACAAAATGCCGCCCACACTTCCAACCAGCCCTTTTTCCGTTAAATGCTCATCAAAATACCTCAGGATACCGTCCACACATGTAAAATGTCTTTTTACTAATTCCACATCGTGAAAATATTTCATATGGTCATGGATCATCATAATATAAAACATAGAAAATCCCGGAATTACATTGACCCCCTCCGCCGGCGCCGACGCCTGGATCATTCCGTCGCTTCGAGCTGTTTTTCTGAATGAATCCATACATTGACGTGCCAGTCTGTCATCTCCGGATACTTCATAAGTAAAAAGAATCTCTGCGCGGGAATCCATTGTATACTGCAGCTGCTCGTAAAATGGACAGTCCACATACGTCTCATGCATACATCTTTTCAGAGTCCGGAGACTTATATCCCAGATTTTATTATATTCCTCATTCTTGCTGATCGGATGGTTCTTCACTTCCAATGGATACCCCGTCGAAATATAATCATAAGATAAAATCTGTAATTCGTTTTCATACGTTGTAATTTCAAACCGTATAAATCGAAAGGTTCTGAACAAATATGGTTCGTATATCTCCGGCGTCTCTGCTTTTCCATATCCGCTGACCTTATAAGAATCCTCCGGTCCGAAAAGTTCTCCGTTTATATAATCTGTCCTGTCTTTTTTTATTGGCGGCGCCGGTCTTGTTCCCACCAAAGTAATAATATCCGGCTGTTTTATTCCATAGCTCTCGGCATATGTTATTTTAATATCCGCATTCGCTCCACCTGCAAGTTTCAGTACCGGATATCCGCACATTTCCTCCCCCGCTGTGATCTCTACGATCTCCGTAGTGTTTGCCGGGATCCGTTTGAGACCTTTTCCATCCAGCATTGCTTTCCAGTTTTCATATATCTCACCGTCTTTTCTCGCAGCGCCATCTTCTCTGACACAAACGACATCGGTGAATCTCCCGAAGTTATGCTGCATTAGCGGGATCGTTCTCTCTTCAAAATCAAATGGCGCGATCGGCTTTGCCACCTCGAAAAAATCATACACATATGCTTCATCCCAAAAAGAGTCGTCATACTCCTTATATTTCCATCCTGCCAGTTTCAGATTGGAATCCACACGCTCCACTCCATGGATTGGCGCCGGCGCAAAGGGCTCGCCAACAATATTTATATGGTCGGCATATCTGCACTTCCAGCCGCTTTTTCCGTCTAATTCCTTACCGTCCTCATCCGAGATAAAAAGACAGGGAAACGGACTGTAATATAAGCTGTCGTTTCTCTTCTCTTCATTTTCCGGATAATAAAGTACCTCCGCCGCCGCGACATTTTCCACACTTTCATCGATCAAATCGCTTACATCCGCTAAATCAAGAAATGCACTTTCACTTGTTCCTTTCTGCGGTCCCTCCTGAACGAAAATCCCGTTTATATACAACTTATATCTACAATTTGCGGATATTTTCAAATAAGAGGCTTTCCTAAATTTCTTTCGAAAATATACAATCTCCGGTCTGTCTTTTTTATATTCTTTCCAATCTTTCGTCCAAATAAAATTACTTGAAAAATCCATCTGCATTCCTTTCTCACACCACTTCTTATGACTCGTAAAACCGCATATCGCCCCAAACTTTCATCAATTCCCGTCTGTCCGGTTTTTCGGTACGGGTATTATGATCAAAGATTCTGACCGGCGGAACCACTCCCTTAAATCGTTCCCAGTTCTCCGGATCCGGCTCACCGTTTTTGATAAAGTTTACCCACGCTCCATGCATTTCTGAAATAATCTGATCCGCCTCTTCCTCTGTTTCTCCTTCAAAAAACATCCGGCTGAATTCATGTTCTTTCACACCAAATACGCACGGAAGTTCAAATGCATGTGAAACAAGCATTCCATTTTCTTTGGCGGATTTGCTCATATATTCAAATCGATACATCCATGTATCCGCATATTGTCTCTGCGCTTCCGCCGCTTTTATCGACGGCATTTCCCATACATAATCCGTCGCAAAATGTACAAACGGATCTCCGTATGTTTTCTCTTTTTCCGGATCCTCATAATACGCTTTTATACTCTCATAGTTTTCTATATTCCCATTTGCTTCAAACATCTCCCGGATCATTTCCCAACTGTTTGGAAATCCTGTGTTTTCCGGATGTACAAACATCGTTCCTTCATGCAGATTCGTTCCGATGATCAGCTTCACATCTTTTGCAGCGCCGCGCCTTATCGCTTCCAACGGTCTTTCCGTCAGCAGATCATCGATGACCGGTCCCGGCTCAAAAATCCCCGGATGTCTGTATTGATGTACTTTTTCCTGATATCTGGCTCCTTTGATCAATTCAAACGGATGTGTCGTTCGCAACTTTTCCGACAGATCATCTTCCGTCCATCCCATCCCCTCTAAAAAGAGATCCACACTCTTTCTCTGCGTCTTCGGAGTCATTACACAATTACACAATGCACTCTCTGCAATTACCTGCTGAAAATATCCTCTCACAGACGGAACAGCCAACAATGTGATAACTGCCGCTCCTCCGGCAGACTCTCCTCCGATCGTAACCCGATCCGGATCACCGCCGAACGCTGCGATGTTCTCGTGGATCCATTTAAGCGCCATGATCATATCGGAAAGTCCTCTGTTTGTTTCGATATCCTCACAATCTTTATATGTAGAAAATTCAAAGAATCCCGGAACATTCAAGCGATATTGAAAGTTTACATATATGACGCCATCTTCCGCGAAAGAATCACCATGATACAGTGTATCGCTGCAGCTTCCGCACATATATCCGCCGCCGTGGATCCATACAAACACCGGAAGTTTATCTCCCCTCTTCGGTCTTACTACGTTTACAGTCAAGCAATCATCTCCGCCTTGAAATACATTTTTATCATCCTGCCATGCAACATCACCATACCTATCGGCTTCGAAAATGCCCTCCCATCTTTTACACTCCCTGGCTCGTTTCCATCTTAACTCCCCTATCGGCTGCTCCGCATATGGAATCCCGAGATATTTAAGTAACCCATTTTCTTCAAAACCTTTTACTTTTCCATACTTCGTTTCAACAATCTGCTCCATGATCCATCCTCCTAAACCCCGTTTTCTGCTTTCGGATTTTAAATAAAAATCGCAGTAAAACACACGTCCTACTGCGATTCATCATATCATAAATATTGGATTTTTTATTTACAAAAAATAAACTAAGGATTTTAAAAAAATGACTATTTATCCGGATTTCTAAGCAGCTTACTCGAATTCTATCGTGGCCGGCGGTTTCCCCGTCAGGTCATAGAATACCCGATTCACATGATCCACTTCATTCACGATCCGGCTCGTCACCTTATGCAGCACTTCCCACGGAATCTCCGCGCTCTCGGCTGTCATAAAGTCGATCGTGCTTACCGCACGGAGAGCCACCGCATAATCGTAAGTACGTTCATCTCCCATTACGCCCACACTGCGCATATTCGTCAATGCGGCAAAATACTGTCCGACGATCTTGTTCATTCCGGCAGCGTCCATCTCCTCGCGGTAAATCGCATCTGCCTCCTGAACGATCTTCACTTTCTCCGCAGTTACTTCGCCGATGATACGGATTCCAAGTCCCGGTCCCGGGAACGGCTGACGGAACACAAGACGCTCCGGAATTCCAAGTTCCAGTCCGGCCTTGCGCACTTCATCTTTGAACAGATCGCGAAGCGGCTCGATAATCTCCTTAAAATCAACGTAATCCGGAAGTCCTCCTACATTATGATGGGATTTGATCACTGCGGATTCTCCGCCAAGACCGCTTTCCACAACGTCCGGATAAATGGTTCCCTGTACAAGGAAATCCACTGCTCCGATCTTCTTTGCTTCCTCTTCAAATACACGGATAAATTCTTCTCCGATGATCTTTCTTTTTGCTTCCGGCTCTTCCACGCCAGCCAGTTTCGCATAAAAACGTTCCTGCGCATTGACGCGGATAAAGTTCAGATCATACGGACCGTTCGGACCGAATACCGCTTCCACTTCATCGCCCTCATTTTTCCGAAGCAGACCATGATCTACAAATACGCAAGTCAACTGCGAACCGATCGCTTTGGAAAGAAGAACTGCCGCCACAGAAGAATCCACTCCGCCCGACAGTGCGCAAAGCACCTTTCCGTCGCCGACTTTCTCGCGGATCGCATGAATCGTCTCATCCACAAATGCGTCCATTTTCCAGTCTCCCGCACATCCGCAGACATTTTTCACAAAGTTGTTGATCATCTTTGTTCCCTCTGCCGTGTGCAGCACTTCCGGATGGAACTGGATCGCATATAAACCTTTCTCCGCATTTTCCGCTGCCGCAACCGGGCAATCTGCAGTATGCGCGCTTATTTCAAATCCCGGAGCCACCTGTGCGATATAATCAAAATGACTCATCCAGCAGATCGTGGATTCGGATACATTTTCAAATACTTTGGACTCCGGCTTGTCAATCAGCACTTCCGTCTTCCCATACTCGCGGACAGACGCAGCTTTTACCTCTCCGCCCAGCACATGCGACATCAGCTGAGCACCGTAGCACAGTCCCAGCACCGGAATCCCCAATTCAAACAATTCCCTTGTATACGTCGGAGAATCCGGCTCGTAACAGCTGTTCGGTCCCCCTGTCAAAATGATTCCTTTCGGATTCATTTCTTTGATCTTTTCAATATCGATTTTGTATGAATAAATCTCGCAATAAACATTACATTCTCTGACACGTCTTGCAACAAGCTGATTGTACTGCCCACCAAAATCAATTACGATTACTAATTCGTTCTTCAACTCTCTTTCTCCTTCCTCCGGTTTCCGTCACAGTTTTATACGATCATGCAAAACAGCTTCGACATCTGTTTTCCCCTTTTTATTCTGTCCGAAAATCACTTTCTCATTATAATGTCTAATTCTCTTTATGACAAGTCCCTATAATAAGTACTTCTCTCGTCTTTTCCCGTCGAGCAATCACATTCCCTATGACCGGACCGTTATGTTTAAATGACTTTCTTCAGCATCCATTTTCCACTCCTGTAACGGATTATCATGAATATAGATCGTACGATCCAGTCCAGAACCATTGCAACCCATACGCCAAAAACTCCCATGCCCATATATTTTCCGAAAATGTAACTGAATACAATCCGACAGATCCACATGGATGCCAGTGAAATATACATCGTCACCTGTGCATCTCCCGCCGCCCGCAATGTACACGGCAGGCTGAACGAGAACGGCCAGATCAGCATACAGCTGATCGTATGGAAATACATGATCTGACGGGAAATATCCGCCGTAGCATCTGACAGATTGTATGCCCGCAGGATCACCGGAAGCAGCAATACGATCACTATATTGATCATCCAGATTCCCGCATACGTCATCATCATCAGTTTTTTCGTATAATATTTCACCTGATCGTAAGCGCCGGCTCCGACACACTGTGCGATCACAGTCGTCATTGCAAGGTTCAACGCCATTCCCGGTAGGATTTCAAACATTGCTACCACATTACAGACTGCATTTGCCGCGATCGCAAATGTCCCGAACGACGAAACCAGGCTCAACACAAGGATTTTTCCGAGCTGGAACATACTGTTTTCCAACCCATTTGGCACTCCGATACTTAAAATCCGCCGGATCATCCGACCATCCGGGTGATAACGGAGCGTCCGGTCAATATGTACCAACAATTTCTGATTCGATAACAGTCCAATGATCACAAATGCCGCCACCATCCTTGATACGAGCGTCGGGATCGCAACCCCCTCTGCGCCGCGGTGAAATCCATAGATCAAAACCGCATTTCCGCACACATTGATGATGTTCATCAAAACCGACACCTGCATCGACACTTTGGAATTTCCCATCGCCCGGAAAATCGCCGCGCCCGCATTGTACAGCGCGATAAACGGGATTGACGCCGTAACGATCATCAGATACACATCCGCATGATGCATGACATCTGCGTCAATATGACCAAATACAACATTTAAAATAAAACCTTTTTCAAAATAAATCAGCGCCATGATCGCCAGCGAGATCAACAAAATAAACCAGACGATCTGCGTCGATGCCCGACATGCCTGTTCTGTCCGCTTCTGTCCCAGATATTGTCCCACGATCACCGCGCCTCCGGTTGCCAGCGCAGCAAATACGTTGATAAACAACACCATAATGTTATCAACCAAAGAAACGCCGGAAACTGCAGCTTCTCCGACATTTGCGATCATGATCGAGTCCGCCATGCCGACCAACACCGCCAGAAGCTGTTCCACCACAAGCGGCAGGATCAATGCCCGCAACGCCTTATTATCAAACAAATAATGACTCCGATCTACTTTTCCTTTCTCCATACCATCAGCCTCATCCTTTTCCATCTCATCCTCCGCAGCTTCTCATTATTTGTAAATCACCGGAAGTGCCAAAAGGCACATTCCGGGATTGTAAGCAGTCGCCAAGGTCTCGGGCAAACCTGGACTTTGGCCCGTTGCCTATGTAAATAAAAAACTTCCTAACGTAATATTATACGTCAGGAAGTTTTTAGAAACAAGTCCCAGCTCATGCGGAATGTTACATTTCCGCATATTGCATCGAAAGTGAGATTCTCTCGCATGAATCTCTGTTTTCGCATCAACAGACAAACTCTGTCGAAATGACAACACGATGGGCTTTACAGCCCGAAAAATATACTATGAGGGGGGAGGGTTATGCTGTACTATGCAGCTACATACTGGGAAATATCTTGTTCCAACTGTTCACAATCATCATGATACACCTTAAGGGATATGACGTTGTTCAGTCCTAAATTCATAATTCCGAGGAATGATTTCGCGTCCACGATGAATCTGCCTCGCTGCATATCCATTGCAAAATCATATTTTTCAACTTTATTGACAAAGTTTAAAATATCCTCAGGAACACTGAACCTGACCCGAAATTCGTGCATGTTCAAGACCTCCTTTTTCAATCTTTCACATTGTTCCCACTTTTCACCTGGTCTATTCAGTATTCTAATCATATCATAATTTTTCGTCAAAAAAAGACGAAATTTATGAAAAAAGTCGAATTTTTTAATGAACTGACTTCCGAAATTCACTCGGAAGCATCCCGACTTCCTCTTTAAATACCTTACTCATATACTTTGGATCCGAATATCCCGCCAGTTCTGCGATCTGATTCAGTTTCAGCGGCGTATCCAAAAGCAGTTGTTTTACTTTCTCGATCTTGCAACGTCGGACCGTTTCCGTAAAGGAGCTCCCGGTTTCTTTTTTAAACTGTGTACTCAGATATTCCTCGGAGACAAACAACTTGCGCGCAGTCTCCTCCAGTGTGATTCCCTCACTGTAATATTTCCAGATCAGTTCTTTTGCTTTCTGTACCATTTGACTGACCGAAGTTTCCTCTGTCTTTCCCTGTTCTCCGCATATGATCTGGAGAAATGTCTCCATCTCGGAACCGATCTTCTCCCACGTTACCGCCTCCGCAAGATTTCCCAGAATATTCTGGATCTGGAGTTCTGATTCTTCTTTCCGTTTCCACTGCTTATTGGCAAGATTCCGTCCAAATCGGAGAAGCGTTTCTTTGATCTGTTTCGGTGCGTACGCTCCCGCACGCAAAAGACCGGTTATTTCTTCGTAACAATGCCCCAGCGTTTCTCCGTCCTTTTTCAACATTGCCTGCAATGCCTGTTCTTCCAATTCTACCGGATATTTCAGCGGGATCATATTCCACCGACTGATTTTTTCCGGACTGATCAGAGTTCCCGGCGGAAAATACAGATTCCACTCCCGGTTCTTCCGCATTTCTTCCACAGCCCACGCCACATCCGCAAGACGCTCTGCGCGCCCCCACACATAGATCACCGGCTTTTCCAGAACCCGTTCCAACACCGGAACCGCATTTTTCTGATATCGCTGGTAAAATGTTTTCCCCTCTTCCAGACGGTATAAGATCAACAGCACCATTGCTGCATTTTCATTTTTCTGCAGGAACGTCCGGTATCCAACCGCATTTTGTGCCAGATGTTCCAACGTCTCCGCAGCCCGGTCTGCCTGCTGATCGTAAGACTCCCCCAGCCAGACCGCAAACATCTCCACCGGCTCTTCCACTGTAAATCCATACCGCTCTTTCGTCATCCGGTTCAATTCCGTATCTACTTCAAGCTGTCCATTCAAACACCCGAGAAATATGTTGTCCATCGAAAGTACCTTTTCCTGACTCTCGACTCTTCGGATCTCATCCGCAGTCTTTTGCAGTACCTGCTTTAATTCCGGGATCTTGATCGGTTTTAACAGGTAATTCTCTACGCCATGGTCGATCGCCTGTTTTGCATAGTCAAATTCCGAATACGCGGTCAGAACAACCGCCCTGCAAGGGATCTGTTCTTCCCGCAGTTTTCCGAGCATTGTGAGTCCGTCCATTTTCGGCATCCGAATATCCATGATCACAAGATCCGGCTTCGTTCTTTTAATCAGTTCATATCCGGCTTCCCCGTCTGCTGCCGTTCCGATCACTTTATACTCCGGATCGATCTTTTGCAGGATATTCGCCATCCCTTCCCTGATCACCGTCTCGTCCTCTACTACTGCGATCCTCATGCTCTCCCTCCTTTGTATCCATCTTTGCATCCGTCTTAGTATCCGGCTTCCTTACCGGAATAAATAAATGCACTCTCGTTCCGCTTCCTTGCACACTTTCCAGATAAAGTGTCGCCGCCTCATCGTAATAAAGTTTCAAACGTTTCCGGACATTTGCAATGCCGACATGGGTCCCCATGTCCGCCTCTTCTTCATTCAGATGACGCAGACGGTTTTCTTCGATCCCCTTACCATTATCTTCTATTAAAATATGAAGCTGGTCTCCGGTCATTCTTGCCGCTATCAATATTTCCCACTGTCCGCTTTTTTCCGTAAATGCGTATTTCATCGCATTTTCAATAAAAGGCTGAATCAGTAATTTGTGGATCGGGATCTGTTTCAATTCCTCGGCAACCTGAATCCGAAGATCCGGTTTCTTTCCTAATTTCGCACTCTGGATCATAATATAGCTGTCCACCCAGGAAAGGGCATGTTCCAGCGACGTCTCCGCTCCGGCATTTTTCACTGCATAGCGCAGAATATCCGCCAGTGCTCCGATCATTTCACTGATCTCATACTGTTCATTCTCGATCGCTTTCCAGTTGATCGCATCCAGCGTATTATATAAGAAATGGGGATCGATCTGAGCCTCCAATGCCGAAAGTTCCGCCATGCGCTGCTCGGCAGAGGCCTGCTTCACCTGTTCGATCAGATTTTCAATATGGACGACCATCTCATTAAATCCTCTGCCGATCCTTGTAAATTCTTTCGGGATCTTTTCTTCTGTATAAGATCTCGCAGAAAAATCGCCCTTTTCCACCCGGCTGATCGTATCCATATAACTGTCCACCGCATTTAAATACGGCTTTGAAAGAGAATACGCCAGCACGACCGCAACCATGACCGATGCAAGTGCAACGATCCCGAGAAAACAAAGTTCCATCCGCCGCTGCTCATAATATGTCTCCAGCGAACGCTCATTCCAAAATGTAAATCCTGTCTGGTTACTCTCTTTTTTTGTATAAACACAATGCTTATCATTCAGTACCTGAGAAGACGAAAGCCCGATTTCCGATTTGTCCTCCGCGCTGATCACCGTTTCCCCATTTAAAATATACACCTGTGAATTTTCATCAAAATCCAGACTCTGCCGGATATAGTCTTCCCCGAGCAGAAATACGATCGTTCCGAGTTCCTGACTGCCCACCTGCGTGTCGATCAGCTTTTCCGAGAGCAGAATCAGATATTGTTCCCGTCCGTTCAGCATGACCGAATCTTCCATTCCACAGTAAGTCGTTTCCCACCCGCTCTCCGGAATCGGGATCTGCTTAGCCCATGCGGCATTTTCTTCCGACAGCATACTTGCAGAGATCATGCTTTTATCCGGAAATACAAGAAGTATCCCCTCCAGCCCGTCATTTCGCTGACAATTATAACGCAAAAGCTGCTCCATGGAAGCTTTCGCCCCGTCTGTCCCTGTCTTCACCTCTTTGACGCTGTCCAGGATTTCTTTCTCCACGCGCAGTTCATCCAATATCGCCTCATATTTATCCAGCATCATATCCAGACCGCGATCTGAATTTCTAAGACTTCTCTGAATCGTGTTTTCCGCAGTCTGCATCTGGGTTTTTCGATTATTCCACTGCATGACCATCGCAAAGATCAGCACAGGGATCAGCGCCGCAAACAAAAAGCGCGTCAGCATGCCGCGGTGGATCGAATGTTCTTTTTTCATGTGTCTTTCTCCATGTATTTTCTTTCATATCCCCCAGTATACCATAAAAATATCAGTACCGATGCAGATATTTTTCTCTTGTGGCAAGTCCTCCCCTGATGTGGCGCTCTGACTTATTTGTGTCCAGAACCTTCCGGGCTTCTGCGGCAAGTGACGGATTGATTTGAAGGAGCCGTTCGGTGACATCTTTATGTTTGGTCGTTACTATTTAGAGCTGTTTTATTTTCACATTCGTCTTCCACTAAAATGCTTTCATTTAATCCCAAATCTCCCAATAATCGAAGGTAAATATCCACATTTCCATCTTTGTCTACTTCGATTTTCTTAATCAGTCTCTTTAACTGTACATTGGTCATCTCATGAACATCCGTAATATCCTCAATCTGCTTAAAGGTATCATTTAAGATTTTTTCCATCTGATCTCCTTTTGTCAAATTGCTGGATACCATTTTCAATTCATTTTCCAGACGATCCAGTTCTTGACGAGTACCACCCAACTTATCATTCAATTCTTCTCTTGAAATCAAATCATCGGTATACATATCCATATATTTCTGTCGCATTCTCTGTAATCTGGCAATCTGCAAATCCAATTCCTTCTCGTGTTCTGCATTTTCATCTTTTGCTTTGTACACTCTTTGGAATTCTTTCACAACATAATCAATCACTTTATTTTTTTGCTGAAGAACACGATTAAAATATTCCTGTAAAACCTGAATCAATTCTTCTTCATCTACAACCGTTTTATTTGGACAGCTATCTGCTCCTTTTCCATTTCTTCCTGAACAAACCCAACGCACATACGTATTTTTATAAGTACGAACTGTTCTTCGGAAAGACCAGCCACATTCTTTACATTTAATCAATGTAGAAAACAAATATTTGTTGCTTTGTCGCTCATGATTCAGATTGAATGCATCGTTTCTTCCACGAAGAATTTCCTGTGCTTTTTCAAACACCTCATCTTCAATAATACGAAGTTCTGGACGTTCCACAACAAGCCATTCCGTTTCATCCTTCTCTCTTCTCTGACCAGTCAGAAAATCACTAATTTCCTGCTTCCCATTGATAATCTTTCCCGTATAAATCTCATTGGTCAAAATCCGGCAGATGGCATTCTGACTCCATTTGCAGTTTCTCTTTGTCCGATACCCCTTTTCATTCAGCATATTGGAAATCTTGGCAGCACCGTAACCCTCCTCTGTGTACCACTTATAAATTTGCTTTACAACCTTTGATTCTTCTTTGTTGATCTCAAGATTGAAATAATCTCCGATTGTTTTATCGTATCCGTATACAATATTCGGAACTCGTCCTTTTTCCGCGTTTAGTTTCTTTCCAAATTTCACTCGCTTAGATGTATTCGCACTTTCTTCCTGAGCCAATGCTCCAAAGATGGTGAGAACAAACTCACTATTTCCCATGCTTGTCATATTTGCTGTAAGGAACTGTGTTTCAATTCCTAACGCTTTCAATTTGCGAACATTCTGTAAAAGATCTACAGTATTTCTGGCAAAGCGAGAAATGTCCTTTACAACGACCATATCAAACATTCCTTTTTCCGCATCAGACATCATACGAAGAAATTCCTTACGATTTTTGATTTTGGTTCCGGAAATACCTTCATCTGCATATAATTTTACTAAGACATCTCCGGTACGCTGGGTGTATTCGGAGAAAAATTCCTTTTGTGCCTCTAAGCTGTTAAGCTGGTCGGCTTTATCTGTGGAAACACGGCAATATGCTGCTATCTTCATAGTGTTACCTCTCTGTATTAAATTTATTTTCTGTTACATCTATATTATATATCAAAATAAAGATTCGTAAACAAAAAAACAAGATATTACTGATAAATTCAATAATACCTTGCAAATCTCTATTGGAATGCTAATTCTAAAACGCATTCAAGCCTTCTAATTTTTAGCCCTCCGTTGTTCTAATTCCAACTTTTTAATACGTATTGTATATTTATATATTCTACAATTCAATGCAACATAAACTACTGTAACCATTAAAAAAATTATTATATTCTCCCATACATTGAATGATTCTTCTAGCATACCTAATACTACCGTAACATACATCACGCCTAATACATTCAATAGTCTCTCGCCTTTTTCTTTGTTTTCGCACAATTTTAAAATTTTATTATCCAATTCTTCTCCATCTATTTTATATATTTTACGTATGTGAAGAATATAATCAAAACATAAAACACAAATCAGAATTACTAATATAATCAAAATTTTCCACACATCCATGCTATTTCTCCTTTATATGCTTCTTAATTGTACATTTTCATGCTTATTTGCTTTTTCATCTTCCCAAGTCGAAATAATTTTAAATTTAGGTGCAGAACCTCCATGTATCACAACATATTCTTCAAAGTTACTACCCGGCTCAAGATATTCATATGGTATTTTATCTTTCATGACCATAATATTATATTCCTGAGGTATATCAACCTTAACATTATATGCAGTTGCATTACCAGAATTCCATACCTTCAGCCTATATTTTCCTTGCGATATCCTGATAATTCTTGCCTCAATTTTTGCAATCTTTTCTTCGTTCTCCTCCGCCTCAATTTTTTCTAATTCTCGTTTTTTCAGTTCCAATTCATAGTTTTTTAATTTCTCTTCTACTTCTGACAATTGTACTTGCACCTTCATCGTCTCATTGGAACGTTTTAATGCTATAAGCGAAACAATAAATGCTGCTATTGGCATAATATAAATTGCAACATCTTTTATAATCTCTTTAGCACTATTCCAATAATTAATCATTTCAGGATCCATCTACTTATTACCTCCATTTCTTAAGTATTTTTGATAAATTTTTTTCAAATTCCTTAATGGCTTCTTTTTTAATATCCTCAATGTTTGCGTCAATTACTTCTTGATTTAATTCTAGTAATTCATCTTTTGTAAAAATCTTTCCGCAATCCGAACATTTTATTTTGGTTTCACCTGGAGCATCCTGCAATTCACAATCAAGATCATCTATTGTTGAAAACTGATCATTACCACATATGTCACAATACAGTGTTACATTTCTACTTAAATTTTTCATTTGCACCATTCCTCTTTATAAAAAATATTTCTTACATTCTTCCGGCAAATATTTCGCCAGTTCCTCCACCAACTCATAAACCTTCGTTCCGGGTGCTATCTCTGTCGGTGTTTTCCCTTGTCCCGCTTTTATAATTCGCTTCGCATATCGTATCGCTAATTTAGGACTTCCATACTCCATTAACAGTTCAAAAATGTTATCCATGTTTTTCTCATACTTCCAAATCCCTAGCACTTGAAATTTCTCATTAAGAAACTTCTTATACTCAGATCTATGGTTGTTTGAAGTATAATATGCGAAATGCAGAAGAAACCAAAACTCTATGCACTCGTTACTCCATGCCGCATGATATTGTAACTCTGGATTCTGTTTATTCAATTTCTCAGCACGTTCAACCACACCATTAAAATGCTGCGCCGGAAAACTATCTTTATCATACACGCACCATATCTGCCCTTTTTGAAGTCGGTTCTTTTTCACATATTCTTCTGCCGTTCCGATTACACGCATAGTCTCCGCCTGACAAGGCTCTATTTCAATCAACACCATATCTTTGTAAATCGGATTTTCTTCAATCCATTTTTTGAACCCTTGGAAATAATTCGGTTCCGTTTCTTGACCTTCACAGAAAATGTAATATCTGTATTTTTTCATTTCCAAATGCTCTTGACGACGCTTCTTTCTCCACGCTTCTGTCCTGGCTTTCTTAGGCATTGACCTTCCTCCAATCTATAATTCTTCTGAGGTATGGATCTGCGCCATACTTACCTTCAAGATACTGTTTATCAAATTTAGCATCTTTCCGAACAGACTCGCCTTTCTCATTTTTAAATTCTACAAGAGAATACAATTTTGAATTTTGTGCATTGCCCTTCGCCACAAACCAGATTTCATCTCTTCGAAACACTTCACTATTCATCGTCGATAAATCATGGGATGTAAATATTAGCTGTGCTTTTTTCTTATTGATACTCATATCATTGAACATCATAATCAGATGGCGTAACAATACAGGATGAATTTTTGCATCCAGTTCATCAATTACCAATGTTGTTCCGGATAATAAGCTGTCAGCAATAAACGGCATCAATCCAAATAACTTCTTTGTTCCACTGGATTCTTCAAGCAAATTCAGCTCTGCTTCGTATCCTTCAACCAGATGTTTTGTATACACGTCGATTCGGTTGTTTTCATCTTCCACTACCCGGAAATCCACGATATCCAAATCCATTTCCTGAATCATATCTAGCATTAACTGCTTTACATCCTCCGAATTTGACACCGCCATGCGGAGTTCTTCGATTGGATTTCCATAGTTCAAGAAATCAATGCCATACTCAAACCATTCTAAAACATCCTTCACCACCTCATTTTTCTTATAGGTAATTCCTAAATAAGATAATAATGGTAATGTTTCAGAAAGTTCGTCACTAATCTTTAATTTTGCAAACACTCCCTTTAATGTGATTTCTTCTACAGTTCGTTCAAAAAGGGCTGAACGTCTCCCAGTCTCCAATTTCACACGATCAAGACATTCATAGACAACAACTTCTCTTTTCACATGAAGAATATATCTGTACTCAGCCAGTTCTGTTCGGAAGAAAACTTCAAATTCTGTCGGTTCATTTTTCATTTTTTCCGAAAACGCAAATGGCTCAATCAGTAATCTTTTCTGAAGAAAAACACGTTCCTCGTTATCTCCTGTTGCATACAACGGACGCAGCACTTTTGCTGCCACAGTATGCAATGCTTCCAAGACATTTGATTTTCCACCACCATTTGGACCATATATTGCAGAAACCGGCAAAAACTGCTCCCCATTTTTATCCATTATCACTTTATCTTCATGCTCCGAAATAGCCGCCGCCTGCATATCAAAAGTCATCTCATCTCGTATGCTCTTATAATTCTTAACTGTAAATTGACATAACATACCGTTACCTCCATTTCAGATTTTCTCTTCTTTACTTTCTATTATATGCCGTTTTTTATTTTTTGCAAACATTATATGAGATATTTTCTCATATTCCATTCTTTAATTTCGTATTTTTATATTTTTATTCACAAAAAGGCCGGCATCACCGACCTCCTTTAACTCTTTGCATCTATTTACCTATTGTTTCTAATTTATAAGTCCTATTACTATTCCCCCCCATAGCTTGTACTTCTTTTATTTCTTTCAATAACGCTCTTGTTCTAGCAGGACTTAAATTTATATATTCAGCGATATCATTTGTCTTTGACTCTCCATGTTGTTCAAGGTACTTCTTAATCATTTCAATATTTTCTTTCGTTTTCTTCGCTTGTTTTTTATCGCTTGTTTTCTTCGCTTGTTTTTTATCGCTTGTTTTCTTCGCTTGTTTTTTTGCAAAAGAAAGCGTCAGAATCGTTCTGTCCGGATCAAACCTTTCTTCTATCTCTGGCTCAACAAATCCTTCATCATTCCATACATTGAAAATATTCGGGACTCCACTTCCGGCACGTTCACCTATATTAATCAAGTTAAACATTTTCATAAGAGATTTATTTCGCGGATCAGATTCTCCACCCAAACGCATCTGTTTTTTACCGGTTCGGACATAGCCTGGATTTGCAAAAATAATTTTATCCGTCTCTTTCCTGATTACCACGCCTCGAACACCATGATAGTCCGCATTAATCAAACAATTTGCCAAAGCCTCGCGGAGCGCTTTATGAACCGGCGTATCATCCACACGTTCTCCTCCAACCATTTTAAACGGTACTTTGATATCCTTGATTATCTTATTATAAACTCTGAAATAAAAGTCACAAACATTACCCGACCACTCGCCCGAACTGGATTGTAATCTGTCAGTCCAACGAATTGCAGAATCCATTTCTTCTCTATAATCTAAAAAATACTCTGGAAAATGCCGAACAATATCGTATTCATTTCCAAACATAAGCATACCAGCCGCTGTTGGATGCAATTTCCCATCCTCTTCGGAAACAGCCGCCGCTCCAATACTTCTTAAATACTCATGATCGTTCAACCGTTCAAAAGGATGCCCTTCCTTCAAAGTTCTATGGCTGTTGCGATACCCATGAATTGTATCATAATTCAAATCTTCCATAGAAACCTTGTCCAAAATCTCCATGTCCATCGTTCTCTCTGTCTGATCGCGAAGCATTGCTTTTACTTGCAATCTGGTACAATGGTAATCTCCTTCATAGTTTCTACGGAACGTTCCGTTAAAAATATCATTATTAATATAAATCGGCTTTTGCTCCCTCTTTGCCATAGGAACATATATTACCATGATAACATCTTTTCTTTCGCCTATTGTATAAGTCTCTATATCATCATCCGTTAGTAAATTGAGGTTTACTTTCTTCGGGTTATTAATCGTATCCCAAAAATCTTTACGCAATTTCGATTCATTTTGCAATCCGGTTGTTCGCCAGCTTCCATCTTTTTCCTCTTTAATCCCTAAAATAATAACACCGCCATAACAGTTTGCAAAAGAAGAATATGTGTCCCATAACGAAACCGGCAATCCTCCATTCGCTTTCTTTACTTCTCTTCTGTTATCTTCTCTATATTTATCGAACTGTGAAATATCAAATTCTTTTCTCATAATAAACAAGGTCTCCCTTCAAAATCGCAACTTCTTATTCATCAGTTTACCCTTTTTCCATCAAGAAAACAAGTAAACCTGTACTCCCAAATCTTTTATTTTTCCTCATGCTTGTCCTCTTCCATATTCCTTTCAGCCACCTCCTGCATGACACGGTCAACTTTCTTGGCATTCACCTCAATAAATAGTTTTAATATGTAATCGGCGGTCACTTCCGCAGTATTCGGATTATGAAAACGATAATTCAGTTTTTGTTTCTTCATAGCGGGCTCCCACCTCCCTTTTCTCTTTGTCCATTACTATGAAAATATCTGTTGAAATAGTCCTAAACTTCACTCCATTTTTAAGTGTTTTGAATATCCCTCTATATAACGAAAGGGAAACGAACTCTTTTACAGGGTCAAGCTCCATATTTCTTTTATTTTTTCAGAGCAAGATCCACCCCGGTATTACATTATCGATTTCCTCTCCATGTCATCCCACGAGTTTCTTCTTGCCGGGGACACCCCAGACCCATAAAAATATCTTGGCTTTTACCTAAAATGTAACAGCAGCACTTCGTGAAAACTTGCATTAAAAAACAAAAACAGCCATACGATTTCATCTTTGAAACCATATAGCTGTATTTATTCAAAAATATAATTTTTTGTTGCGAAGCCAATTAGCGGGTATGGGGATGCTCCCCATCAAGTGAATACTCCGGATAAGAATATGCAAGAAATTGCGATATGGTAATACCGGGGTGGATCTTGCTCTATTCTTTAGGTTCTAAATATGTAATTGGATTCTGTGCACCCTGATTTACTTTCAAACCAGCAATGGATTTATACAAATAAAACTTTTCCGTTTCATCCATCAACTCTTGATTCTCAAATCCCTCATCTACAAAAAATACTCTGTTCTCCATTTTCGAAGTCAACTGTGTAACATGACTTGGTAACTTTTCTAATGCTTCTTTACAGACATACCACGTTGTCGGTTTATACACCGCAACTATTAACGAATTATAAACTCCAAAAACATATTCTACATTCTTCACGCGTTCTAGCGACGCTCGCCAAATACCACGCACCGAATCATACAGAGCTTCTTCCGTCATTCCTTTTTGATAAAGTTTATTTATCTTGATAATCATTATCTTGTGTCGGATATCTGATTCCTGTAACTCTTCTGCTCCATATATCTTTTCAAAATCATCTACTGTCAAAGCCTCTGCCGAATGATGTCCTGCAACAATATTTGTTAACCGGATATCTTCAACATAATTAAACGCATTAATCAGTGCCGCTTCTGCTGCAAATGCTTCCGCTTCTGTCAGATTACAGTTGATAATAACTTTTTCAACTTCTAAGCCAACTGCTTTAATCTCTGCTATCCTCTTTAATTTCAACTTCTCGCTCTCAGGATTCCCTTGACTTTCCAATTCATGTTCAAAAACCCGATTTCCTGTTCCCTTGCCAATATAAAATATTTTCCTATTTCTAGGATCAATCAGACCATAGACATAATAGTCTCCAAGCGATAATAAACTTTTCTCTGAAAATTTCTCCACATTCTGCTCCTTCTTATTCATCTTCTGCCACACCATAACCTTTGTCAAATTATCTCTATAACAACTAATCAGAATCCGTTCTATTAATTTCATATTTCCAGAAAATGTAATAGAAAAATGTTCCTAATATATAACAAAATATATCAATTACATCCGTAACTGATTTAGGATTTATTATCGGCGCAAAATATTCCCAAATAATCCCCATTAAAACACTTATACATATGTAATGTTTAAAATGTTTAATTTCATATCCTGCCCAAATTAACATTATTTGTGAAATTCCTAAAATCAAGGCCGGACAAATCATATCATTTAAATGACATTTGCAAAAATACTGAATCCATCCTTCAGCATGATTTATTAAAAAAAGTTTATTTGAAAAATATATTACACCTACTACTAATATACTGTAATAATTAGTTTTTCTCTTTTTCACAGCCTCTAACAATGTACTATCCATACGTTTTACACAAAGCATGAAATTATAATAACCGCAATAATCACAACCAATGCAATTATTAATTTAACTATATTACTCTTCATTTATTTTCACTCCTTCATTCTGTGTTTTAGGTTTATCTAACCATTCTACCGTATATTGTTTTCCTGATTGTTCGCCAATTGTCACAACATATTGTTCTAATAATTTCTGCGCATTCTCATATGCTTGTTTTTTTATAGCCTTATCGTTATTGGCTGATTCTTCCATCTTCTCTTGTGCATCTGCATATGCTTTTCTCTGATCTTCAATTGTGATATCGGTAAATTTACCTATCTCACAAATTGGTGTTTCCATTGAATTTTCGTCCGAGTCTACATTAAGAATATTTGCCTCTGGAATATAGATTTGTACTATACCATTTTCATCTGGCTCATTTACCTCCACCGCGCTAGCATCAATTCCTATTTCAATAATTGCATCATATTCCATCCAAAGCTTTTTGTAACCATATTTTCCCCATCCATATTTAAATATACCCTGAGGCGGATTTTCTAATTTAGCAACATCGTGATAATAACATCTTAAGGTAGCCAATTCACAAATTTCTGTTACACCTGAAAAATCAACTTTTCTTTCTTCTGTCAAATTCTTGTTTGGAATCAAGTAAATTCCTAGTGCGATTATCACAGAAATTATTAATATACTTGTACATACTTTTGTCTTTTTCTTTTCCGTTTCTGAACCTTTTCTTTCCTGCACCATCATCCCCCCTACTCTTTATCAATTGTATCTTCCCATACAATTCTATATCCATCTTGTTTCAACAACGGATAAGTTAACGCTTCTATAATAGATTGTAAATTTTCTTCAGCTGTATTTAGTAATTCTGTAGATCTTGACGCCTCTCTTTCTGCATCCTTTTTGCATTCTGATAATATTGTCTTTAACTCTACATCTATTTTTTCTGGCATAAAATCAAGTGTTTTTTCATCTATTGTATTTACTGTAATTTTAATTTCTGGGAGACTCGGAAGCACTATTTTATTTTCATGATCAATATCAAAATGAACTTGTCCCATATCTATTCCAGCTTTTACTTCCGCCTCATAGTAAATATAACACTGTATTTTTGTTTTTTTATCATTCTTATAATTCTCAGCAATTCCTTTATACTTATACTTTGCTGTAGATAACTCCGATATATTAATTGCTTCAATTAGTGTTGATTCACTTATGATAGTAGGATCTGCCTTTTCAGTATCCTTTATGCTTTTCAATAAATAACTAGAAAATATCACTATTATTGCAAGCAAAGCTGTGCCTATAATCACTTTATTCTTTTCGATAAACTTCATACCCATCTCCTCTTTAGTCTTTTTCACAGTTTCAAAAATCATTCTCTTTTCTTACCCTGCAATAAGATATATATTCTTATCATCAAAACAAATCCTGTCCGTATGATTATAAATCTGAATCATATCCTCCATTTTTTCCATAAAGACACCAGTTCCCGGATTATGAAGGGTTGCAAATGATTCTAATATATTCTTCTGCATATCCTGGGCATTTTCTTTCAAATGTGCTCCTCCATCTTGTAAGAACTCGTCCACTTGCCCTTCTTTTACAACTGGAATACTTCCTATAAACTTTCCTACTGCCTTACTTGCAACACCAATACCTTTCATAACATTTGCTTCTACAGATCCTGAAGCCATTTTCTCAAGATACATGGAACATTCTGTAAATAAATCTCTGTATTCTAGTGAGAATTTCTTAATCTCTGTTTTTACATCAGCAATATATGCTTCTTTAAAATTACCACTAAGCATAATTTCAACCACTGAAGCCATCGAAAAAGTATATAATGACAATCTGTAATATTTGAATTTTTTCTGTAAATCACTTAAAGTTGATTTTACTTTAGCCTGAGCAACAATCAATTTTTTAGAATCCAGTAATTCTGCAACCTTCTTTTTATATGAAAGCATATTCTTTCTGGCTGTTCTTTGAATATCCAACACCATCTTATGATTGCTTGCAATAAAATGCTCATTATTCCAATTATGCTTATATGTAGTAATCATCTTTGACAGAATCTCTACATCTGCTTCAGTCTCTGATTCTTTCTCAATTTCAAGGAATGACAGAATCTGCTTCTGTTTTTCCTCTATACCTTTTAACTGTTGCTCTATTGCAAACAACGCTACTGCCATCATCATTGTTGCCGGATCAATAGGCATTACCGCAGTACTGGTAGTTGAAAGAGGCTCTGCCGCTTGAAGCTGTGCAAATTTCGATGACCCATCTGCAGTTTTGAATGCTCCCCAAAAATTGCCATTCTTTGCTATCTTTAAAGTGTCTCCTACTCCTGCATTTGCAAGCTGATATAATCCCTGAGTATTAAATGTTGTTGTTTGTGTTACTTTCCTTAAAGCCGGGATTAAAGACGCCACTCCAGTTCCTAATAAAGCCAGTTCAGCAATCGGCACACTAAGTGTTTTAGTATTTGCAATTTCTTTTCGTGCATCCAGCAACATTTCTTCTGTCATCTCGGCTAAATCATTGCATTCTCTTACGATTTCAACATTCTGTTCTGTAACTATCTCTCTGTCAGAATTAAATTTTATTATATCGCTCATAGGCCCTCCCCCAATATTATTCTTAATATCCTTTGTAGAATTTGCGAAAAATCTTATTTATCTACCTAAACCTGATAATAATCAATTAGATTATACCACAATTCTTCCTAACAAAATATCACTTATAAATAAAAGACTCACTACAACATTTTCACTCACAACCATACTTTTCTACTCTTACTTATTTCCACATATGAAAAGCCCGGTCATCACCGAGCTTTTGCACCATACATTTGATTCTGTAAATACTTATCCCAAAACCAAATACTCCTTATATACAATATCCTTTTCCTATCCTTACCTCACCTCATAAACAACCTTCACAAAAAACACCTCTTTTGTTACATCTATATGTACCGTACTTTTACTGATTCCAAACTGCTTTGCTGTCTGGCGCACCGTTGCATTATGTTCTATAATATAATTTGCAATCTCGACGGCTCTCTCCTCGATATAATCTTTCAAAAAAATCCCCCTGCAAACACCATTTTTACAATGTATGCAGGGGAAATTTTACATATGTTACCGATCTTTTCTTCTTCCACCAATTTTGGTGAATTGAAAAAGTGAATTCCACTTTGTAAGATTAAATTCCATTTTGAAGAAGTAAATTCTACCTCAATACAGAAAAATTCAGATTTTATATATGAAATACCCAAAATCAGAGTTAAAATAC
>ENA-OQKY01000334-OQKY01000334.1-human-gut-metagenome-genome-assembly--contig:-NODE-334-length-53425-cov-31.911366_pt1 | contig 53425 bp, 51 predicted proteins | sample MGYA00242652_ERZ504805 | MGnify/ENA primary metagenome ERZ504805 (study PRJEB26092, sample SAMD00036400) | human gut metagenome | host: Homo sapiens | study: EMG produced TPA metagenomics assembly of... | reverse complement strand
TATCGGCTACACGGACGCGACTTTGTTCACTTTGGCAAAATCAAACGCGGTGCAAACGAAAGGGCAGTTTTTCTATAGTTTAAGACTGCTTTTTCGTTTACACCGCTATTGATTCTAGCCTAAAGAATTTGATCGCGAATATCCAGCTGATTTTGGAAAATTGCAGAAAAATCTGTGCCTGATGGGGAGTGTCCGGTGATATTTGAAGTTTAAAAAAATGAAAATTGATAAAAAATATACCAATATTTAGGCAAAAAGTACAAAATTAGTTTGACAATAAAATAACATCTCGGTATAATTGACATAGACATATAAGGAGGGAAAATTTGTGGAAGCTAAAGAAATTTCAAAAGCGGTAATCAAACGTTTGCCACGGTACTACCGCTACCTCGGTGAGCTGATGGAGGAGAATGTAGAGCGTATTTCTTCTAATGATCTCAGCAAGAAAATGCATGTGACAGCTTCCCAGATTCGTCAGGATTTAAATAATTTCGGCGGTTTTGGTCAGCAGGGTTATGGCTATAATGTACGATATTTATATACAGAAATCGGTAAGATCCTTGGTCTGGATACAGTACATCCGATGATTATTCTGGGTGCTGGTAATCTGGGACAGGCGCTGGCCAATTATGTGGATTTTGAGAAACGTGGATTTAAGCTGGTAGGTATCTTTGATGTTAATCCTGTACTTGAAGGGATTGCAGTGCGCGGGATCGAGATACAGATGTTAAGTGATCTTCCGTTGTTTCTGAAGGAAAATGAGGTTGAGATCGCGGTTTTGACTCTTCCTAAGAACAAAGCCAAGGAAATGGCAAAGATTTTAATTGACAATGGAATTAAGGCAATCTGGAACTTTGCACACATTGATCTGGATGCTCCGGAAGATGTAATGGTTGAGAATGTACACCTTTCAGAGAGCCTTATGACGCTGTCCTATAATCTGAGTGAGTACAGGAAGGAACATGAAGGACAAATGTAGAACACAAAGCTGTGGTCATCTGATCACAGCTTTTTATCTGTCTGATGCAGATCAGAAATGGAATATCTTTTTGCAGGAGGTGAACAAATGAGAGAGGTTGTGACTGCTGGCGAAATGAAAGCTTTGGACAAAAATACCATTGAGAAAGCGGGAATTCCATCTCTTGTACTGATGGAGCGGGCGGCACTGCAGATTGTTGCCGAGATCACAGAGCGTTTAAAAAATAAGGATAAAGAGAAAATATTGGTAGTATGTGGAACCGGTAATAACGGCGGGGATGGATTGGCGATTGCCAGACTTCTTCATCTGAAAGGAATTAAAACATGGTATTATATTCTTGGCAGTGAAGAGAAAATGACTTCGGAAACAGCATGTCAGTTTAAAACAGCGCAGTATTATCAGGTGCCACGGGCGAATAACCTGAAACTGAATGAATATACTACTATAGTAGATGCCATTTTCGGGGTTGGGCTCAGCAGACCGGTTGAGGGAAAGTATGGAGAAATTATCAGTGAACTTAATCAGGCATCTGCTTATAAAGTTGCTGTCGATATTCCGTCAGGAATCGATGCAGATACAGGATTTGAGAAAGGTATCGCTTTTCGGGCGGATCTTACAGTTACCTTTGCTTTTCGAAAAAGAGGCCTTTGTTTTTATCCGGGTCGTATGTACGGTGGAGAAATCGTTGTAGCAGATATTGGTATTTATTCCATACCAGATAAGCCGGTCCGAATGCATTATCTTGAATCGAAAGATCTGGAAACACTTCCGGAGAGAGTTCCGTATGGAAACAAGGGGACTTTTGGAAAAGTTCTTCTGGTTGCCGGATGTGAGGGAATGTGCGGTGCTGCATATTTAAGCGCGGCAGCAGCATTGAAATGTTCTGCGGGAATGGTGAAAATTCAGACTGTGGAGGCCAATCGTATTCCGCTTCAGACACTGCTTCCTGAGGCAATGATTTCCTGTGAGTTTGATGAAAGCAAGAACCAGGCTATGCTTGACTGGTGCGATGTACTTGTGATCGGACCGGGACTTGGAACAGGAGCAAAGAGTAGGGAGCGTGAGCAGTGGTTTTTGTCACGGGCGGCAGCATGCGGGAAACCGGTGGTATTGGATGCAGATGGACTGAACCTTCTGGCAGTCCATGAGGACTGGAAAAAATTTCTGGGTGAAAATGTGATCGTTACTCCTCATATTGGTGAAATGAGCCGTCTGTGCGGAAAGAGTATCGGAGATATTCAGGATTGCCTGGCTCAGATCGCGTCTGATTATGCAAAGGAGACAAATGTAGTCTGTGTTCTGAAAGATGCATGTACTGTGGTGGCAGATGCAGCCGGAGAAATGTATCTGAATCTTTCCGGGAATGCAGGTATGGCTACTGCAGGAAGCGGCGATGTATTAAGTGGGGTACTCGCAGGAATATTGTGTATGTATCTGGCACAGGAGAAGAAACCTGCACCGGTTATGTTGTCTGCACTTGGAGTTTATATCCATGGTGCAGCCGGTGATCTCGCTGCACAGATGATTGGACAGAGAGGCATGACAGCAGGAGATATTATTCGCTTTTTGCCGGAAATACTAAAATAAAAGGGTAGCTATTCACAGAGTTCGTGGTATTATATTCATGTAAACTGTTTATTGAATAGTTATAAGTAATTGACAGAGGAAAATTATTATGAATAAAAATAGCAGAGTAAAAGCAGTGATTTCCCTGGATGCTGTAGAGCAGAATTTCCGGGAAATGAGAAAAAATATTGCAGAGGACACGAAAATGATCGCTGTGGTCAAAGCAGATGCCTACGGCCATGGTGCAGTTCCAATCGCACATCTGATTGAGAAGTATGATTATATCTGGGGATTTGCGGCTGCAACAGCAGAAGAAGCTGTTCATCTGCGTCAGAACGGAGTTACAAAGCCAATTTTGATTCTTGGAATTGTCTTCGAGGAGTATTATCCGGAACTTGTCAGAGATGATATTCGTCTGGCAGTGTGCGAATATGAGGAAGCAGAGAAATTATCAAGGGAGGCTGTTCTGCAGAATAAGACAGTACATATTCATATTGCGCTGGATACAGGTATGACCAGAATCGGTTATGCAGATATACCGGAGAGTGTGAATGAAATCAAAAAAATTTCAAAACTGCCGAATCTTGAGATTGAGGGAATGTTTACTCATTTTTCGAGGGCAGATGAATATGACAGAAGCCCGGCAATGGTACAGCTTGAACGTTATCAGAGATTCTCAGAGCTGGTAGAGAAAGCAGGGGTGAAAATTCCATTGCATCACTGTTCGAACAGTGCTGGTATTATCCGTGTACCGGAGGCTAATTTAAGTATTGTTCGTGCAGGTATCACGATTTATGGAATCTATCCGTCTTGTGAAGTGGAGAGGGACATTGTAAAACTTACACCTGTGATGGAACTTAAGAGCCATGTTACTTATGTGAAGGATGTACCGGAAGGGGCTGCGATCAGTTATGGCGGTACGTATGTGGCAGACAGAAATCTTCGTGTGGCTACCATACCTGTAGGATATGCAGATGGCTATTCCAGACAACTTTCCAATAAAGGATGGGTTCTGATCCATGGGAAAAAGGCTCCGATTCTTGGCAGAGTCTGTATGGATCAGTTTATGGTTGATGTAACTGAAATCGGTGATGTAAAAAAAGGTGATGAAGTAACTCTTCTCGGAAGAGACGGCGATGAATTTATCAGCATCGAAGAAATCGGAGATCTCTGCGGCAGATTTTCCTATGAATTTGCCTGTGATATCAGTCCGCGTGTACCGAGAGTCTATATTAAAAACGGAAAAGAAATAGAAGCATAAAATGAAAAAACAGTAATTGTTTTTATATACCACGCATGTATACACAAGAAAAAGATGGAAATACTTTATTCTAAAACAAGGTTTCTTTGATGAAACCAGAAAGAATCGGAGTGTGAATTGTGTGGTAATTAAAAGAGGGGATATATTTTATGCGGATCTTCGACCTGTGGTGGGGAGTGAGCAGGGCGGGATCCGGCCGGTTCTGATTATTCAGAACAATGTAGGCAACCGGCACAGTCCTACGGTGATCTGTGCTGCTATTACATCAAAAATGAATAAAGCCAAGCTTCCGACACATATTGAAATTGATGCGGGAATCTATGGAATCGAGAAAGATTCTGTGATTCTGCTGGAACAGCTTCGTACCATAGATAAGAGGCGGCTGAAAGATAAAGTATGCCATCTGGATGAAGCAATGCTGGATAAAGTTAATCATGCACTTGAAATCAGCCTGGAGCTTACGTTTTAAGCTGCTTTATTTGGAAATTGCTGCAAGTTTATGATTGGTGCATACAGTAACCAATTTGTGTTTTATAGATGTAGGTTGTTGACCGGTATCTTGACGAGCAATGAAGAAAGTGATATATTTTACCAGTAACTACGCGTATTCAATACGGAGGAGACTGATTAATACAATGGAAGATGGCAGTAGTATGCCCCTCTGGGGCGTGTTTATCTTACTATTACTGCTGTGGCTGAATGGGATTTTTTATGGATTTGCCGCAGCACTGAGAAACATAAGTGAGAATGATACACAGAAGAAGGCTGATGAAGGTGATAAGAAAGCACAGATGCTGATGGCACTGATTGATAAGCCGGCACAATTTGTCAATGCGATTCCTCTGATCGTTATGGCATGCGGAATCTGTTTTGGTACATTTCTGGTTCCATGGGCAGTGGATGCATTTCATCCATACATAAAACATCTGCCTGCGCTGATACTGGTGATGGCGGTATGTGTGATTCTGCTTGCAGCGGTTGGCATTCTGGCTTTCAGAAGAGTGGGTACGTATCATCCGGAAACTTATGCGTACAGATATCTGAATCTGGTATATTTCTGGGTAAATCTGCTGAAACCTTTTACTGTGTTTATCACCTGGATTGCCAGACTGACAGCAGTGCCGTTTGGTGTGGAGATAGACCGTACAGAATCGGCAGTCACAGAAGAGGAGATTATTTCGATTGTGGATGAAGCTCATGAACAGGGTGTCATTGAGGAGAACGAGGCAGAGATGATCCAGAATATCATGTCCTTTAATGATACAGAGGCTCATGATATTATGACCCACAGAAAGAACGTAGTAGCTTTTGATGAAGAGATTCTTCTCAAGAACATGATCGATACCATGCTGGAAGAGGGAAATTCCCGGTATCCGGTATATGAGGAGAATATTGACAATATCAAAGGAATCGTTCATTATAAAGATGCACTGAAATTTATGACCCAGAATCCGTGGGCGAAATTTAAGCCATTAAAAGAACTGCCGGGAATTATCCGACAGGCTTCACTGATTCCGGAGACAAGAGGAATCGGAGATCTTTTTCATACTATGCAGGCTAAGAAAATTCATATGGCGATTGTTGTGGATGAATATGGACAGACTGCAGGAATCGTTACCATGGAGGATATTCTGGAGGAAATTGTCGGGGATATTCTGGATGAATATGATGAAGATGAGATTACTATCCGTGCACAGAAGGATAATAGTCTGATTATTGACGGGCTTGCATATCTTGAGGATGTGGAAGAAGAGCTGGATGCAGATTTCGGTGATACAGAGTTTGAGACCCTGAATGGTTATCTTACCAATATTCTGGGACATATTCCTACAGACAAGGATATTGATACTACCATAAAAGCGATTGGTTACTGCTTTACGATTCTTTCCATTGGAAATAAAACCATTGGCAAGGTGAAGGTAGAGCGGGATAAATAATGTTACAAAATATTTTAACAAAAGGAGAAAAGAAAGATGTCAGGACATTCAAAATTTGCGAACATTAAGCATAAGAAAGAGAAAAACGATGCAAAGAAAGGTAAAATCTTTACAGTAATCGGACGTGAGCTGGTTATGGCTGTTAAAGCTGGCGGCCCGGATCCGAACAATAACAGCAAGCTTCGTGATGTAATTGCAAAAGCAAAAGCAAACAATATGCCGAATGATACTATCGAACGTGGTATTAAGAAGGCAGCTGGTGCTGATTCTGCAGATAACTATGAAAAAGCTGTATACGAAGGATATGGTCCGAACGGCGTAGCTATCATCGTTGAGACTCTGACAGACAACAAGAACCGTACAGCAGGTAATGTACGTAATGCATTTACAAAAGGTAACGGCAGCATTGGTACTCAGGGATGTGTATCCTATATGTTCGATCAGAAAGGCCAGATCATTATTGATAAAGAAGAATGTGAAATGGATGCTGATGAACTGATGATGCTGGCTCTGGATGCAGGCGCAGAGGACTTCAATGAAGAAGAAGACAGCTATGAAGTACTTACAGCACCGGATGATTTCAGCGCAGTTCGCGAGGAAATTGAGAAAGCAGGAGCTCCGATTGCTGAAGCTCAGGTTGCCATGATTCCTCAGACATATGTAGATCTTACAGATGAGCAGGCACTTAAAGATCTTCAGAGAACACTGGATCTGTTAGATGAAGATGACGACGTAACTGACGTCTGGACAAACTGGAATGAATGATTTTATCTAAAGGAAATCCAGTAAGATCAAGGGGTTACAGACTTTCAAAAGAAACAAGAAGTTTTAGCTAAGTGTTCAATGGTGCTATACCAATGAAGTAACATAATAAATCTTGTATACGTGGATATGAAAAATGATCTTTTTTGTATGTGTGGTTGATTCTGCATCATACAAAGGAGGTCATTTTTATGTTAATAGAAGATGCTTTAAACGATTTTTATTTGATTGTGAACTTAAACAATATTCTCAGAGAACGATAATAATGAAAAATTATCAGCTATATTGCACAAATCATACATCTGAAATATGTAATAAACGCTGAAATGGATTTTTTGTCAAAAACCACGTTGACTTTAATTATGAAAATGATATAATGAAACCATCTTGAAACGGGTTTCAAAAGAAAAAATACACAACAACAGGAGGCGACCGGGAATGACAAGTATTCGAGATGTAGCAAAACTGGCAGGAGTTTCTCCTTCTACAGTATCCAGGGTAATGAATGGAACAGCAAAAGTAGATGAAGAAAAAATGCAGAGGGTTTTAAATGCTATCTCTGAAACGGGTTTCAAACCCAATGAAGTTGCCCGTTCCCTGTTTAAAAAATCATCAAGGATCATTGGTGTAATTGCACCGGATATTGAGAATCCATTCTTCACGGAAATGGCCAGATCAATTGAAGGCGAGGCATATGCCCGGGGATATAGGATGACGTTGTGTTATTCTGAAAATAAACCTGAGAAAGAAAAGGAGAGTATCCGAATGCTTTCCAGAATGAATGCAGACGGGATTATCCTTATGACTAACAACGAGGAAATCGACGCGGAAGTTAAAGACTGCGGCATTCCAGTGGTGGTCGTGGACAGACGTATTCATGCAGATGGAGAACTGGCTTTCGTGGAAGCTGATCATTATGAAGGTGGAAAGCTGGCTGCCAGACATCTGATCCAGTGTGGCTGCAGAAATATCGTAAATATCTCCGGACCACAGAAGTATTCCAGTGCCAGAGACAGATATCGAGGATATGTAGATACCTGTAAACAGTACGGACGGGAAGTCCAGAACCTGGAATGTGAATACAGCTTCGAGCAGGGACAGCAGGTAGCTGAGGAGATTCTTCAGAAATATCCGGCAGTTGACGGAATTATTTCCTGTAATGATATGGTAGCGATTTCTGTATTCAAAGTCCTGAGGCGTCATGGATATCAGATTCCGGAGGATGTGCAGATCATAGGATTTGATAATGTGGCACTGGCACATCTGATGACACCGGAGCTGACTACAATCCGACAGCCGATCGAAGATATGGGAAAAACGGCAGTACAGTGTATTATCAATTATGCAACTGGAACCGAAGTGACAAGGGTAAATAAATTCCCGGTAACTTTAATAAAAAGAGAAACGACGATTATGAAATAGGGCATGCGAGTCAAGCGGATATTCGAGATGTATCAGAAGAAACAGGTGCTTTCCTGGTGAGATGAATTCCAATCCATTGTGTATTGTTTTTGGGATTATACAGGATTTGCTTGATGGGAATAAAGTATTTATAGAAAAATAACAGTTATATGGTAATAAAGACAAGGAGGAAGAGAACATGAAAATCTCAGTAGTAGGAAGTATCAACATGGACCAGACAGTAACTGCAGAAAGAATCCCGCTGAAGGGTGAAACACTTCAGGGCGATACTTTAAACTACATCCCTGGCGGAAAAGGTGCAAACCAGGCAGTTGCCATGGCAAGACTTGGTGCAGATGTAGAGATGTTCGGATGTGTAGGAGATGACAGTAACGGACAGGCGTTGATCGATAACCTTGCAAAGAACGGGGTTAAGACAGGAAACATCAGGAAGCTTGCAGGCGTACCTACAGGACTGGCAATCATTACAGTAGGTGAGAATGACAATACAATTATTGTAGTTGCTGGTGCCAACGGAAAAGTTGACTGCGAATACATTGACAGTATTAAAGAGGATTTGCTGAAATCCGATTATGTGGTTATGCAGCATGAGATTCCGGCAGAAACAGTAGAATATGTAGTAAATATCTGCCATGACAATGGAATCAAAGTAGTATTAAATCCTGCTCCTGCAAGAGAAGTTAAGAAAGAAGTTCTGGAAAAGATCACATGGCTGACACCAAACGAACATGAGGCTAAGATTTTGTTTGGAGCAGATACAAATACAGAAGAATTATTGAAAACATATCCTGAGAAACTTGTGATCACACTTGGATCTGATGGTGTTGCAGCAGCGAAAAAAGACGGAACAATTGTTCATGTACCAGTTCGTCCTGCAAAAGTTGCAGATACAACAGGAGCCGGTGATACATTAAACGGCGCATTTTGTACCATGCTTGCAGAGAATGCTGATTTGGAAAGTGCACTTCGTTTTGCAAACACAGCTGCAAGCCTTTCCACAGAGAAGTTTGGAGCACAGACAGGAATGCCGACACGAGAAGAAGTTGAAAAGGAGTTGAATAAATAAGATGAAACGACTTGGAATTTTAAACAGTGATATTGCAAGAGTATTGGCCTATATGGGACATACCGATACTCTTGCTATCGGCGACTGCGGTCTGCCGGTACCGGACACAACAGAGAGAATTGATCTTGCAATCGAATTTGGAAAACCATCTTTTATGGACGTTTTGAAACTGGTTTCAAAAGACATGAAGATTGAAAAAATTGTACTTGCAGAGGAAATTCGTGAACAGAACCCAGAAATGCTTGCACAGATCGAGCAGTTGTTTAAAGAAATTGAGCAGGAAACAGGACAGAAAGCAGAAGTTGAATTTGTATCACATATAGAATTAAAAAAGAAAACAGAGAACTGTAAAGCGGTGATCCGCAGCGGAGAGACAACTCCTTATGCGAATATCATTCTACAGTCAGGCTGTATTTTCGGATAAAAGTAAAAGGGGGCAAAAATAATGCGAATTGAGATGCGGGGAATCGATAAATCATTCGGTTCCAACCAGGTTCTGAAGCAGGCTGGCTTCACACTGGAGAGCGGCGAGGTTCATGCACTGATGGGGGAAAACGGTGCCGGTAAATCTACTCTGATGAAAATTCTTACCGGTGTTTACACCAAAGATGCAGGAACTGTGCTTGTTGACGGAAAAGAAGTAAATTATAAGAATCCGCAGGAAGCAGAGAAAGCAGGTATCGTATTTATCTATCAGGAGTTAAACGTTATGTTTGATCTGACAGTAGAGGAGAACCTGTTCATGGGAAAAGAAATCCATGGAAAATTCGGAATCTGTGACAAGAAAGCAATGCAGAAGAAGGCGCAGGAAGCACTGAATACTCTGGGGGTAAATATATCTCCTAAGACAGTGATGTCTGAACTTTCTGTAGGCCAGCAGCAGATGGTGGAAATCTGCAAGGCGTTGATGGCAGATGCGAAGGTTATTATCATGGATGAGCCGACAGCAGCTCTGACACAGAGTGAAACAGTAGCACTGTTTAAGGTAATTGAATCTCTGAGAAAGAAAGGTGTGTCTATGGTTTACATTTCACACCGCATGGAGGAGATTTTTGAACTGTGTGACAGAATTACAGTTCTGCGTGACGGTTCTTATATCGGAGTGAAGAACATTCCGGAAACAAATATGAATGAGATTGTCAAAATGATGATCGGACGTGAGATTGGCGAGCGCTATCCGTCCAGAGATGTAAAAATCGGCAAAGAAGTTCTGAAAGTAAAAGGGCTGACCAGAAAAGGAACTTTCCATGATGTAAGCTTTTCTGTACGTGCAGGTGAGGTGCTTGGAGTTTCCGGTCTGATGGGTGCAGGAAGAACAGAGATTATGCAGGCAGTCTTTGGCAATCTTTCTTATGAGAGTGGCACGATTGAGATTGACGGAGAAGAAGTAAAGATTTCCAATCCGCGCCAGGCAATGGAGCATGGAATCGGATTTATCACAGAGGACAGAAAAACAGAAGGACTGATGCTTGATAAGAGTATCCGGGAGAATATTTCTCTCTGTAACCTGGGACGTATTTCCAAGTCTTCTGTGATTTCAAAAGAGGCAGAGAAAGATATGGTAGCAGAGGCAATCAAAGATCTGCATATCAAGTGTTTCGGACCGTTCCATGAATGCAACAACTTAAGTGGTGGTAACCAGCAGAAAGTTGTTCTTGCAAAATGGATTCTTACAAATCCGAAAATCCTGATCCTGGATGAGCCTACCAGAGGTGTGGATATCGGAGCAAAGAAAGAGATTTACAATATTATCAATAAACTGGCTGCGCAGGGAGTTGCCATTATTATGGTATCTTCAGAACTGCCGGAGGTACTTGGAATGAGCGACAACATTATGGTTGTCCGTGAGGGTGAAGTAAGAGGAATCATTTCCTATGAGGAAGCAAATCAGGAAAGAGTAATGACATTGGCTACGGGAGGTACAATTTAATGGAAACTAAGAAAAAAAGCGTATCTGAATATATTCAGGAATATGGTGCATTTATCGCACTGGTCGTTCTTGTTGTGGGAATCGGTATTGCAAGTCCGGAATTCCGCACATGGAGTAACTTTTTATCACTGTTAAGACAGTCTTCTATTAACGGATTTATCGCATTTGGTATGACATGCGTAATCCTGACAGATGCAATCGATCTGTCTGTTGGTTCTATCCTGGGTCTGTCCACTGCACTCTGCGCGGGAATGATCGCAAGCGGATTTCCGGTTGTACCTGCAATGATCCTTGCCCTGGTAATTGGTACAGGTCTTGGCCTTGTCAGTGGTATTCTTGTTACAAAAGGTCGTTTACAGGCATTCATCGCAACTCTTGTAACAATGACTGTTTACCGTGGATTAACAATGATCTTTATGGATGGAAAACCAATTTCTAACCTTGGTGACAGCTTTGCACTGAAGCTGGTAGGAAAGGGAAACATCTTCCGTATTCCAATCCCTGTAATCCTTTTTGTACTTGCATTTATCGCTTTCTACTTTATGCTGAACAAAACAACATTCGGAAGACGTATCTATGCAACAGGAAGTAACAGTAAATGTGCACGTCTTGCAGGCGTTGATATTGATAAAACAAAAATTATCGTTTATGGAATTTCCGGTTTCATGTCTGCTCTTTCAGGTCTGATCCTTCTTTCCAGACTGAATTCTGCTCAGCCGACTCTGGGTGACGGATATGAGATGGATGCCATCGCAGCAACAGCACTTGGCGGAACAAGTATGAGTGGTGGACGCGGTAAGATCCAGGGAACTCTGATTGGTGTTCTGATCATCGCAGTTTTAAATAATGGTATGAACATTCTTGGTATTTCTTCTTACTATCAGGATGTGGTAAAAGGTATCGTTATTCTGATCGCTGTACTTTCTGACAGAAACCGTTAATTGAGGCATAGCGTAAATATTCGGTGGACACACTTATGATTACTGGCAGGAATGTAATTTGTCAGTTGATCATATGGAGTATTTCCGGATGATGAATGATTACATACCCGGACTGCCGGGGGATATTTGGCGGCAGTCTGAAAAACTAAATATAAGAGATTTGAATATACAGGAGGGATTTCGAAATGAAAATAAAGAAGATTGTGGCTCTGACAGCTGCATGTGCGGTGTTATCTTCCACAGCAGGATGCCAGATCATCACTATTGACGGTGAGGGAGCTGCTGAAACCGGTGAGAATGGAGTAGTAGGAAACGGAGCAATCGGATTATCTGTATCTACGCTGAACAATCCGTTTTTTGTAAGCCTTGCAGAGGGTGCAGAGGCAGAAGCAGAGGAAAAAGGCGCGGAATTGATCACTGTTGATGCCGGCGATGACGCTGCAAAACAGACCAATGACGTAGAAGACCTGATATCCAGAAATGTATCTGTTCTGATCGTAAACCCGGTAGACTCTGACGCAGTAGCTCCGGCAGTGAAGGATGCAATTTCAAAAGGAATCAAAGTTATTTCTGTAGACCGTGTTGTAAACGGTGTTGACGTAGATTGTCAGATCGCATCCGACAACGTGGCAGGTGCCAGAATGGCAACAGAATATCTTGTAGAAACAATTGGAGAAGGAGCACCTGTAGCAGAACTTCAGGGAACAACCGGAGCGTCTGCAACTATCGACAGAGGTGCCGGCTTCCATGAAGTAGCTGATGAAAAACTGGAAGTAACAGGAAGCCAGACAGCAGACTTTAACCGTGCAACAGGAATGACTGTTATGGAAAACCTGCTTCAGGCTGATGGTTCTATCAAGGGTGTCTTTGCGCACAATGACGAAATGGCACTTGGCGCATTAGAGGCAATTGCGGCAACCGGAAAAGATATCAAAGTTGTTGGATTTGATGCTACAGATGATGCAGTTGCAGCTGTAAAAGCAGGTAAAATGCTTGCAACAGTGGCACAGCAGCCAGATCAGATGGGTAAAACTGCGGTAGATACAGCCATTACTCTGGCAGACGGAGAGACTGTTGAGAAGTCTATTCCTGTAGAAGTAAAACTGGTTACAAAAGACAGTGCGGAATAAAAAAGATAAAGAAAAATCTAAAAGTGTGTATGGAAGAAAAATAATGGTAACTGTGAAAGTACGGAACAGTTATGAATAATTAAAAAAAAATGATACATAATACCTCCAGGAGCAAAATCTTGGAGGTATTTTTATGCATGACATTATAAATAGCGAAAAAAGATCAGAAACAGAAAATCAGGAAATGGGGGGGCTGGATCAGTATGCAGAAATGTGCAGATACCAGAATGAACGGCATGAAAAAACAGTGGAAAATTTAGCAGATGAAGACATGGCAGCGAATGAAGAGGAAAACGAAAATAAAGAGCAGAAGTTGAAAAAGGAAGATACCCAGAATGAACAGATTAAAGAAATGGGACAGGTAGTATTAGACAGTAACTCCAGAAAGCACAAAGTGGAATTGCTGACGATCATTGGAGAAGTAGAAGGACATGAATCTGCTCCTTCTCATTCTAAAACGACCAAATATGAACATGTACTGCCGAAACTTGCTATTATTGAGGACGATGAAGAAATAGAGGGTCTGCTGATTCTGCTAAATACAGTAGGGGGAGATGTGGAAGCAGGTCTTGCTATTGCAGAGATGATTGCATCTCTGAGCATTCCTACGGTGTCACTGGTTCTGGGAGGCGGGCATTCTATCGGTGTTCCTATGGCTGTTTCTGCGGATTATTCTTTTGTAGTGCCAAGTGCGACAATGGTGATCCATCCGGTACGCTCCAGCGGAATGTTTATTGGAGTTGCCCAGACTTATCGGAATATGGAAAAAATCCAGGATCGTATCACTACATTTATTTCAGAACATTCCAAAGCGTCCCAACAGCGCCTGGAAGAGCTGATGCTGGATACAACGCAGCTGGTGAAGGATGTAGGAACTATGCTTGAGGGAAAAGATGCGGTAAAAGAAGGATTGATTGATGAAGTTGGAGGGATTAAGGAAGCGCTGGCAAAATTGTATGAACTGATAGAAAAAAAAGCCCGGCACTAAAAAGGTTATTGTATTTTCTTGTACATGTTTGAAATCAACCCTTGCCATATGTCAGTTTTTGGCGTATTATTATTAGAGGTTATTATTTGCGAGGAGGAAAACCATGTATAAGATTTTAAAAGCTGAGACACTGGCAGCTAAGATCCATCTTATGGTTGTACACGCACCGCGTGTTGCAAGCCATTGTCAGCCAGGACAATTTATTATTGTAAAGATGGACGAGAAAGGCGAGAGAATCCCGCTTACTATCTGTGATTATGACCGTGAAGAGGGAACAATTACAATTGTATTCCAGGAGATCGGTGCATCTACTATCAAGATGTCCGAATTAAAAGCCGGAGATTCTTTCCGCGACTTCGTAGGACCTCTTGGATGTCCATCCGAATTCGTTCACGAAGATATCGAAGAATTAAAGAAAAAGAAACTGGTATTCGTTGCCGGTGGTGTTGGTACAGCACCTGTTTACCCACAGGTTAAATGGCTGCACGAGCACGGAATCACAGCAGACGTAATCCTTGGTTCCAAGACAAAGGATATGGTGATCCTTGAGAAAGAACTTGGTGCTGTTTCCAATTTATATGTTACAACAGATGATGGTTCTTACGGACGTTCCGGTATGGTTACCAAGACTCTTGAAGATCTGGTAACAAACGAAGGCAAACATTATGATGTCTGTGTAGCAATCGGACCGATGATTATGATGAAATTTGTCTGTCTTCTTACCAAGAAGCTTGGCATTCATACAATTGTCAGCATGAACCCGATCATGGTTGACGGAACCGGTATGTGCGGAGCATGCCGTCTTCAGGTTGGCGATGAGATTAAATTTGCCTGCGTAGACGGACCGGAATTCGACGGACATCTCGTTGATTTCGATCAGGCTATGAAGAGAAGCCAGATGTACAAGACCGAAGAAGGCCGTGCATTACTGAAGCTTCAGGAAGGCGATACCCACCACGGTGGATGCGGACAGTGCGGAGGTGACAAGTAATGGCAGATGCAAAGATGTTAAAGAAAGTTCCTGTAAGAGAACAGGATCCGAAAGTACGTGCAACAAACTTTGAAGAAGTTTGTCTTGGATATAATCAGGATGAAGCAATGGAAGAAGCACAGAGATGCTTAGGCTGCAAGAAACCGAAATGTGTAGAAGGCTGCCCGGTATCCATTAACATCCCTGGATTTATTGAACAGATCAAAGAAGGAAAGATTGAAGAAGCATACAAAGTGATCGGATTATCTTCCGCACTTCCGGCTATCTGCGGACGTGTATGTCCTCAGGAGTCTCAGTGTGAAGGTAAATGTATCCGTGGAATCAAAGGTGAAGCCGTTTCTATCGGTAAACTGGAGAGATTTGTTGCTGACTATGCTCTGGAGCATGATATCAAACCAGCAGGAGCAGAAGTTAAGAACGGACATAAAGTTGCAGTTATCGGTTCAGGCCCATCCGGACTTACCTGTGCAGGTGATCTTGCGAAAGCAGGTTACGATGTAACTGTATTCGAAGCTCTTCATGAACTTGGCGGTGTTCTTGTTTATGGTATTCCGGAATTCCGTCTTCCGAAACAGAAAGTTGTTAAGAAAGAAATCGAAAAAGTTAAAGAATTAGGTGTTAAATTCGAAACTAACGTAGTTATCGGTAAATCTACAACAATCGATCAGCTGATCGAGGACGAAGGATTTGAGGCTGTATTTATTGGATCAGGTGCCGGACTTCCAATGTTCATGGGTATCCCGGGTGAGAACGCAAGCGGAGTATTCTCTGCGAACGAATATCTTACAAGAAGCAACCTGATGAAAGCTTTTGATGATTCTTACGATACACCGATCGCAGCTGGCAAGAAAGTTGCAGTTGTAGGCGGTGGTAACGTTGCTATGGATGCAGCAAGAACAGCTTTAAGACTTGGTGCTGAAGTACATATCGTATACAGAAGAAGTGAAGCAGAGCTTCCTGCACGAGCAGAAGAAGTACATCATGCTAAAGAAGAGGGAATCATCTTTGATCTTCTTACAAACCCGAAGGAAATCCTTGTTGACGAGAATGGTCATGTAAAAGGTATGAAAGTTGTTAAGATGGAACTTGGCGAGCCGGATGCTTCCGGAAGACGTCGTCCGGTTGAGATTCCGGGATCCGAGTATGACATGGATGTAGATACAGTTATCATGTCTCTTGGTACTTCTCCGAACCCGCTTATCTCTTCTACAACAAAGGGTCTTGAGATCAATAAGAGAAGATGTATTGTTGCTGAAGAAGAAACAGGTAAGACATCCAAAGACGGTGTATATGCCGGCGGTGATGCTGTTACAGGTGCAGCTACTGTTATCCTTGCTATGGGTGCAGGTAAAGCTGGTGCCAGAGGTATCGACGAATATCTTAAAAATAAATAATAAAATCAATATTGTATTTTGACTCAGGGCTCTCTGGCTGCTTCGGCAGCCGGGGGGCTTTTTGGTTGTAAAGTATCTTAAACTGTGATATAATATAAATAATTGTCAAGAAAGATATAGAAAAGGAATCCGTTTTATGATAGTTGTTTATTTGATTTTATTAGCTATTATTCAGGCAGTGACAGAATTCCTTCCTGTCAGCAGCACAGGTCACTTGTGTGTGTTAGAACAGTTGCTGGGCATGGATCATGGGACAGGACTTCTGTTGGAAGCTATGCTTCATCTGGGAACTGCAGGAGCAATTATCTTTTTATTTCGAAAAGAACTGAAGAAAACAGGTCTGGAACTTGTGGGAATGTTTATGGATATTTTGGGTAATGTGAATCTTTATATTCATAACAGGAGAACAGGTGAGAGCTTAGGATATGCAAGAATAGTAACCGGAACTTACCGGAAATTCGGTGCTCTGCTTGTTATTTCCATGATACCGACAGTACTTCTTGGATTTACAGGAAGACGGCTGGCGCTTCTGGCGGCAGATTCACAGATTGTTCCGGGAATTGGATTTTTACTTACGGGTGTTTTGTTGCTGGTGACTGATTTGAACAGATCAGGAGGAATGAAGGGACCGAGAGAGGCTTCTTATGACAGTGCTATGTGGATCGGAATCTGTCAGGGACTTGCGGTTTTTCCGGGGATTTCCAGAATGGGATTTACTTTGTGTGCGGCACTTCTGTGTGGATATAGCCGCAAGTTTGCAGTGCGCTTTTCAGTATTTATGAGTTTACCTGCGATTGTAGGTGCTTTTTTTGTGGAAGCGGGAAATTTTGGTGCTGCTGAGATGACTGTAGGTCTGGGCTTCGCATATGTATTTGCAGCAGTGGTGGCAGGATTTATTGGATGTCTTATGATACGTACAGCAATTAATATGTCGCAGAAAGTGAAATTACGTTATTTTGCGTATTATTCATTTGCAGCGGGCATGATCGCTTTGGCGGTAAATTATATGCTGTAGAGACCGGATGTAAAGAAATATCGGAATAATTTGATATAAGTAGTAGGAAAGAGGGGAGTCTTATAATGGCGGCATCAAAGAGTAAGAATACAGGGCGGTCCGGGAAGACGGCTAAAAAGACAGCTAAAAATGCAGCGGCTATGCAGCAGGAAGTAGGGAGATTTCAGACAGAGATCATTTTGTTTGTTATTCTGGCTGCGTGCGTGATCCTGATGGTGAGTAACTTTGGAGTAGGTGGATTTGTCGGAGATGCGATCAGTAATTTCTGCTTCGGACTGATGGGACTGATGGCATATCTGTTTCCAATCGTATTCTTTCTGGAAGCTGCCTTTATCCTGATCAATAAAACAAACCGTCTTGCGTATAAGAAACTTGCTGCGGCATTTGTAATGTTTATTTTTATGTGTGGTGCAGCACAGCTTCTTACAGATGGATATATGACCAGCACTACGTTGCTGGATTATTTTGCATTAAGTGCAGATTATAAAACCGGCGGTGGTCTGATCGGCGGTGCAATCTGTATTTCTATTACATCAGCATTTGGAACAGTTGGCGGATATGTGATTATTATCCTGGCATTTATTGTTTGTATGATCATTATTACACAGCGTTCTCTGCTGGATTTTCTGACAGTTATAGTTATGAAAATCTGTGACTTTGTAAAAGAAGGCCGTGCCCGTTATGCAGAAGGACAGCCGGAACGTGCGATGCGCAGGGAAGAGCGTGCGCGGGAACGTCAGCTGCTGAGAGAAACGCGCAGAGAAGAAAGGATCCGCAGACTGGAAGCTGAGATCGGAGAGGATGAGCTTTCAGAGGATGATGAATTCCTTCTTGATCCAAAAGAAGCAAGAAAGATGAAGAAAGGAGCATTTCTCGAAGGAACCAAACTGACCGGTTATTCAGAAGAGAAACCAAAGAAAAAGAAAAAAACACAGTTAAAAAATGAAGATACAGGCGAAGAAGGCATAGATGGTAAGAATGCAGGCTCAGGGGAGGCAACTGTAGCAGCAGATATTGAAAATTCAGACCAGAAGTCGAAGGATATTGCAGAAGCACCTGAAGGTCCTGCAAGTGCACCGATGAACTTTGAAATCCACAGAGCAGAACCAGTTGCAGATATTTATGAACCGGAGGAAGATATTTTGCCGCAGGATATTCCGGAGGAAGTGCCCCCTTTTCAGGAGGAGAAGGTGACGCGGCAGCCTTCGAAAAATCCTAAATCTTCTCCGGCAGAGATCCAGAGTGGGATTGTAAATATCCAGCATGAGATCACCCGGCAGGAAGCAGCCGTAAAAAAAGAATATAAATTTCCGACTCTGAATCTGCTTAAAAAAGGGAGCAGTAAGTCTCAGGGAGATTCTGACGCTTATCTGCGAAAGACAGCTAAGAAGTTGCAGGAAGTATTACATAACTTTGGCGTAAATGTAACCGTGTTGAATGTAAGCTGCGGTCCTACAGTTACCCGTTATGAACTTCAGCCGGAAATGGGTGTAAAGGTCAGCAAGATTGTTGGACTTGCCGATGACATTAAACTTAATCTCGCAACTCCTGATATCCGTATTGAAGCACCAATCCCAGGTAAAGCGGCAGTGGGAATTGAGGTTCCGAATAAAGAGAACAGTACAGTTATGTTAAGAGAGCTGCTTCAGTCTGATGAATTCCAGAAAGCAAAATCAAAGCTTTCTTTTGCAGTTGGTAAAGATATCGCGGGTAAAACAGTTGTGACAGATATTGCAAAGATGCCGCATCTTCTGATCGCCGGTGCCACAGGTTCCGGTAAATCGGTATGCATCAATACGCTGATTGTCAGTATTCTGTATAAGGCAAAGCCGGATGAAGTCAAGCTTATCATGATAGATCCTAAGGTGGTTGAGCTTAGTGTATATAATGGCATTCCTCATCTGTTTATTCCGGTTGTGACAGATCCTAAGAAAGCTGCGGGAGCACTGAACTGGGCAGTTCAGGAGATGACAAATCGATACAATACATTTGCAGAGTACGGTGTACGTAATCTGGATGAATATAACAGAAAAGCAGAGCAGATCAAGGCAGCAGGTGCAGAAGAGGAGCCTGTGAAATTGCCGCAGATCGTTATTATTGTAGACGAGCTTGCTGACCTTATGATGGTTGCCCCGGGTGAAGTAGAAGATGCAATCTGTCGTCTGGCCCAGCTTGCACGAGCAGCCGGAATCCATCTGATCATTGCTACTCAGAGACCGTCCGTAAATGTCATTACAGGTCTGATCAAGGCCAATATGCCTTCAAGAATCGCATTTTCGGTATCTTCAGGTGTAGATTCCAGAACAATCCTGGATATGAATGGTGCAGAGAAATTGCTCGGAAAGGGAGATATGCTTTTCTATCCGCAGGGATATCAGAAACCTGCACGTCTTCAGGGGGCATTTGTGTCAGATGATGAGGTCAGTGCAGTGGTAGAATTCCTTGCTGATAAGAATCCGGGAGTACAATATGATCAGCAGATTGAACAACAGGTAAATTCGCCTGTAACAGCAGTGGGAACAGCCGCGGATGACAGAGACGTACATTTCGAAGAAGCGGGTCGATTTATCATAGAAAAGGAAAAAGCGTCTATCGGTATGCTTCAGCGAATGTTTAAGATTGGATTTAACAGAGCGGCCAGGATCATGGATCAGCTCTGCGATGCTGGAGTTGTAGGACCGGAAGAGGGAACGAAACCAAGAAAAGTTCTGATGTCTATGGAAGAGTTTGAGAATTATCTGACAAATCAGTAAGTGAGGACTGCTTATGAAATGTCCGAAATGTCATAAAGAGGTGGAGAAAGGTTCTTTGTACTGTCCATACTGCCTCTCGGAAATTCCGTGGGTGAAAGAGTTTGATTCTGTGGAAACACTTATGAAAAAGGAAGAACAGAGTCGCCCTTCTTCACAGGAACATAAGTTTAAGATTCAGAAATACAGGATCAGAAAGAAACCGAATGTCAGCAGAAAGCAGATTATATGCCTGATGATAATAGCTGCTATTTTGCTGGGTGCATTGTGCTACCGGCAGCTGCATACTTTTTCTGCACTGTATGCCAGTGCGAAGAAACAGTATGAGCAGCAGAATTATGAAAGAGCACTGAAGATCACGGAGGATGCGCTCAATATGAAACCCGAAAGTGAGGCTGCGAATCTTATTCTGGCGAGATGTATGGAAAAATTGGGAGATGCTGAGTCTGCAGTTCTTATTCTGCGCGCTCTCATACAGAATAAAACTGCCGGGACACCAGTATATAAGGAATGTGTACGGCTTCTTACAGACGAAGGAAATACAGAAGAAGTGCGGAATCTTCTGAAGCACAGTAGCAAGGAGATACAGGAAGCGTGCAGGGATTATATCTGTGAGACTCCGGTATCTAATCCTGCACCCGGGACATATACTTCTATGCAGACGCTGGAATTAAAGGCGGATTGTTCAGAAATTTATTATACTCTGGACGGAAGTGTTCCTACACGGAAGAGCACATTATATACAGGACCTATTACTTTGGGCGAGGGAACCACGGAAGTGAAGGCGTTTGGTGTTAATGATAAAAATATTGAGAGTGATGTGATCACCAGAAAATATATTATTGTTCTGAAAACTCCGGATGCTCCTGAAGTTGCGCCGGAGTCAGGCGATTATGATAAGAAGACAGAAATCAGGATAACAGTGCCTGATGGATGTAAAGCTTATTATGCGTTTGATTCACAGCCTGATATTAACAGTACGGTGTATGAGCAGCCGATATCCATGCCTGTAGGATATCATGTACTGAATGTAGTTCTTGTGGCTGCTAACGGTAAGATGAGTAAAGTGACTTCAATGGAATATTATCTGCAGTATTAGTGCTGTTGCTGGAGATCAGAACAGTATGATAAACTGCGAGGCAGTTATCTGACCATAAGCAGGCAGCAAAGCGGATGAATTTTATACGATTGATAAATGTAAATTAAGAAGGAAGACTAAATAATGGAAATCCGTATTATTACAGTTGGAAAAATTAAAGAAAAATATCTGAGCGATGGAATTGCGGAATATGCCAAACGTCTTGGAAGATATTGTAAACTTAATTTCTGCCAGGTTGCAGATGAGAAGACTCCGGATAAGGCGTCAGATGCGTTAAATATGCAGATTAAGGATACAGAAGGAGAGCGCCTGATGAAGCATATCAGGGAGCAGGATTATTTGATCGCACTTGCAATAGATGGAAATATGCTGGATTCCGTCGAATTATCTCAGAAGATCGAGAAACTGGGAGTTTCCGGAGTCAGTTCTATTGCTTTTGTAATCGGCGGGTCTCTGGGACTGAGTGAAAAAGTTCTGAAACGTGCTGATTATAAGCTGAGTTTTTCCAGAATGACATTTCCCCATCAGCTGATGCAGATGATTCTTCTGGAACAAATATACAGAAGCTATCGAATTATGAACCATGAGCCGTACCACAAATAATGAAAGAAGATAAAAACTATGAATACAGAAAAGTTTGAAGAATTTATCTCACAGTATCCTATTTTTGAATATCGTCTCCTTAATACAGCAGATATCGGGGTGGAAGAACGTGTGCGCACGATCTGCAGACAGGAATGTGAACGTTATGATTCTACATGGGCCTGTCCGCCTGCGGTAGGAACTCTGGAAGAATGTGAAAGAAAGATAAAAAGCTATCCGCAGGCTATTTTCTTTTCCAGTGTGGCAGAGGTTTCTGACATCATGAATATGGAAGAACTGTTATCCACCAGAAGAGCACATGAAGATCTTACTACAGAGGTGGGAAAGTATCTGAACAGTGAGGGATATGAGACATATATCCTGTCTACTGAATCCTGTGATATCTGTGAGAATTGTGCTTATAAAGAGGGAAAACCCTGCAGATTCCCTGACAGGATGCACCCGTGTCTGGAAAGTCACGGTGTAGTAGTAAATGAGATTGTAGAACGTGAGTCCATGGAATATAACCTGGGTGGAAACACGATTTTGTGGTTCTCTATGGTATTATTTCGATAGAAAGGATTAAATATGATTCCTCCGGCATAGACTGATACTAAAAGCCGGAGGGATTTTTTTATGAAAAAAACAGGACGGTGGAAGGAACAGGTGGTATCTGCGTTAGAAGTCCCGCCTGATCTGGCATATAGGGAAACGATCATTACACTGACAGGCTCCATGGAACTCCTGATTGAGAATTATAAATCTATTTCCAGATATACACCTTCAGAGATCGTGGTTTTGTCTCTTCGGGGAAAGGTTACCATATGCGGAGAGAGTCTGGAGATTCTCTGGTATACTTCAAGTGCAATGAAGATAAAGGGAAAGATTTCCGGTGTTTATCCGCAGAAATGTGTAAGTTGAAGCAGGTGAATGGAATATGGAAAGAATCCTGAAACTGATATATGGCTATATAATGATCCTTGTAAAAGGAGAGCAGCTTGAGAGATTCCTGAATCTTTGCAGAAACAGAAAAGTATATATGGAAAGAATCCGGTATATCAATAGTGACCAGCTTACAGCACAGCTGAATGCCAGGGATTTTTTGCGTTTAAGACCGATTCGGAGCAAAACCGGTGTACATATTCAAATTATGGAGAAACGGGGAATGCCCTTCTTTTTTTTCAGGAATAAAAAAAGAAAGGCTTTTTTTGCAGGACTGCTTTTGGGGTGTATTCTTATATTTTTTATGACAGGAAGAATCTGGAATATTCATATTGAGGGAAATGTCAGAAACAGTACAGGAGAAATTCTGGATTTCCTGGAAGAACAGGGAGTGGTTCACGGCATGTCAAAGAAAAAAGTGAACTGTTCTGAGATTGCAGCTGCAGTAAGGAGAAAATTCCAGGAGACTACGTGGGTGTCTGCCAGAATAGAGGGAACCCGTCTGATCCTGGAAATACAGGAAGGAACTGCTGGAAAAGAAACTGCCAGAGATGCATCTCCATGTGATCTGACAGCTGAGAAAGACGGGGTGATCGCTGAGATGATCGTCCGTGCCGGAGTTCCGGTAAAAAAGCCAGGAGATACGTGTGAAAAAGGTGAACTTCTGGTGTCCGGTGAACTTCATATCATGAATGACAGTCAGGAAATTGTGAGGAATGAATATGTTCATGCAGATGCGGATATTTTCATTTCAAGACAGATTTCTTATTATCAGGAATTTCCCATGAAATACAGTACTGAAATTCCTTCCGGAAATACAAAAAAGGGAATATATTTCAGGATAGGGCCCTGGTACCTTGAATTGTATCAGACAGCAGAGGAGAAACAGAGATGTATTACGGAGGAATATCCTCTGCGAATTACAGAGAATTTTGTGCTGCCTGTATGGGGCGGAAGAGCAGAAGTTATAAACTATATAAAAAAAGAAGAACTCTATACACAGGAAGAAGCCAGACAGGAAGCAGGACGCAGATTTCAGCAGTATGAAAAGAAATTGCTTCAGAATGGGATAAAAATAACAGATAATCATGTTACAACAAAAGTGACAGATCAATTATGTATTACCAGAGGAACCCTGCAGATCATAGAACAGACAGGCAAAGAAAGCGCGATAAATATGAAAGCCAGGGAAGAAACGTCAGAATCGGCAAATGAGCAATAAAACAGGAAAATTTGTATTTAAAAAGTTGCAGTGAGGTGTTACAATAGACACATCTGGTTCTGAAATAAGATGAACACCGGATAACAGAGCTGATGTATATGACAGATTTAGAATAAACAGCAGCGGACTATGAACAGGAAAGGACATCACAGGATGGCTGGTAATATTATTGAATTACACACAGAAGTGCCTGCAGATCTGGAATCTAATGTATTCGGCCAGTTTGACGAGCATCTTAAGCTGATTGAGAGAACACTGAATGTGACAGTAATCTCAAGAGATGGAATTCTTAAGATCCTTGGCAGCGAACAGGGCGCATCTTCTGCGAAGAAACTGATAGAGGAACTTGTTGTACTCGCGAAGCGTGGCAACACGATTACAAAACAGAACGTAAATTATGCTCTTTCTCTTGCAATGGAGCAGAGAAATGAGGTTCTTACAGAGATAGATAAAGATTTTATTTGTAATACCATACAGGGAAGACCTATTAAACCAAAAACTCTCGGACAGAAGGATTATGTAGAGCAGATCCGCAAGAAAATGATCGTATTTGGCGTAGGTCCCGCAGGTACAGGTAAGACTTACCTGGCAATGGCAATGGCAGTCACAGCTTTTCGCAATGAAGAGGTAAGCAGGATTATTCTGACACGTCCGGCAATTGAGGCTGGGGAGAAGCTGGGATTTCTTCCGGGAGATCTTCAGAGCAAGGTGGATCCTTATCTGAGACCACTCTATGATGCTTTGTATCAGATTATGGGTGCAGACAGCTTTGCCAAGAACATGGAGCGAGGACTGATCGAGGTAGCACCGCTTGCCTATATGCGCGGACGTACACTGGATAATGCTTTTATTATTCTTGATGAGGCGCAGAATACAACACCTGCACAGATGAAAATGTTCCTGACACGTATCGGATTTGGTTCAAAAGTAATCATAACGGGAGATGCTTCTCAGAAGGACCTTCCGAGAGATGCAACATCCGGACTTGACGTGGCAATGAAAGTACTTAAGAAAATTGATGATATTGGTTTTTGTCAGCTTACCAGCAAGGACGTTGTGAGACATCCACTGGTACAGCAGATCGTACAGGCTTACGATGCTTATGAGAAGAAACAGAAGCCTGAAAGACCGGCAAGACGCAGAAACGGGGTAAATGAACGATGAACATGCAGATCGATTATGAAACAGAGCGCGAACTTGGAATTGATTATGAAGCTCTGGCAGTTAAAGTTGCTGACAAGGTTCTTGAGATGGAGAAATGTCCTTATGAAGCACAGGTAAATCTGGTGCTCACAGACAATGATGAGATCAGGAGAGTCAACACAGAGTTTCGTGATATTGAGAGGGCTACAGATGTATTGTCCTTTCCGATGATCCCCTTTGAAGTACCTGCGGGGTATGATATCGTGGAAGAGGACGAGTCCTATTTTGATCTGGATACAGATGAACTTCTGCTGGGAGATATTATGATCTCGGTTGATAAGGTTTTTGCGCAGGCAGAGGAATATGGACACAGCGTAACCAGAGAATTCTGTTTCCTGGTTGCTCACAGCATGCTGCATCTGTTGGGATATGATCATATGACTCCGGAAGAAGCGGCAGTTATGGAAGCAAAACAGGCGAAAGCACTGGATGAGCTTGGAATCACACGTTGATCAGCTGTCTGAACTGACAGTAAAGCAGACAGATCTGTCTGTTTAACCAAATCAAGTAAGTAGCGAAGCGGATGATTTTATCCGCCTGACTAAAGAAAATATATTTACGGAGTACCAGAAAATGAATTACCGGGAAAGACTAAAGAATAAAAAAAGAATTGTAATTAAAATCGGTTCTTCTTCCCTGACTCATCCGGAGACAGGCAGACTGAACCTTCGTAAGCTGGAAGTGCTGGCAAGAGAGCTCTGTGATCTGCGCAACCAGGGAAAAGACGTGGTGCTGGTTTCCTCAGGTGCCATCGCAACAGGTGTTGCAGCACTTGGAATGAAAGAGAAGCCTACAGAGCTTAAGGGGAAGCAGGCATGTGCGGCAGTGGGACAGGCCAGACTGATGATGATCTATCAGAAACTTTTTTCTGAATATAATCAGCCGTCTGCGCAGATACTGATGACCAAGAATACAATGGTAAATAATATTAACCGTAAGAATGCGCAGAATACTTTTAATGAACTGCTGAACCTGGGAGTTATTCCTATTGTAAATGAGAATGATTCTATTTCCACTTATGAGCTTCAGAATCTGGAGAAGTTCGGAGATAACGATACGCTGTCTGCAGTGGTAGCTGCTCTTGTACAGGCGGATCTGTTGATTCTTTTGTCAGATATTGACGGACTTTTTACAGATGATCCGAATACAAATCCGGATGCTGAATTTATTGATGTGGTTGAAAACCTGGATGACAGACTGCTTAATATGGGAAAAGGCACTTCAGGCAGTAAAGTGGGAACAGGCGGAATGGCTACCAAGCTGACCGCTGCACAGATCGCATCTGCAGCAGGGGTAGATATGGTGATCGCAAATGGTGCGGATTTCCATGTGATCCATAAGATCACAGAGGGACGCAATTACGGCACATTGTTTGTAAGTCAGTCCAAGGAAGAAGTTTATCTGATTGACATTATTGATAAGCTGTTATGATATAGCATAAAACAGAAAATACAGGAGGAATATTATGGAAGTCGAGAAGATCGATCGTATTAATGCACTTGCACATAAAGCAAAGAGCGTAGGACTTACAGAAGAAGAGAAAAAGGAGAGGGATCTGCTCCGCAGGGAATACCTTGCATCTGTACGTATGAACTTACGTTCTCAGCTCGATAACATTGATGTAAAGCAGGACGATGGAACCATCGTTAATCTGGGTGAAAGATATGGACTCAAAAAAAGACATTAGAAAGAAAATTTTTGCAGAAAGAAAGCTGCGAAGTGATGAACAGATAAGGTCTATGAGCCTTACGATCACAGACAGAGTAACCTCACTTCCTGCATTTAAAAATGCCGGTCGTATTCTGGTATATGCAGATTACAATCATGAGGTTGTGACAGAGTATCTTATTAGAGAGGCATGGAAGGCCGGTAAGGAAGTTGCAGTTCCTAAAGTTGTGGGAAAAGATATGGTATTTTATAAACTGACAGATTTTTCTCAGCTGGAACCTGGATATTTCGGGATTCCTGAACCGGTATCGGGGGAAATTGTTGAATGGCCGGAGGCGCTGATGATTATGCCGGGCGTGGCTTTTGACAGAGCAAACCACAGAGTTGGATATGGCGGAGGTTTTTATGACCGTTATCTTGAGAAACATCCTCAGCTTGAGCGGGTTGCCATTGCATTTTCTTTTCAGATGCTGCCCGAGGTTCCTACAGAACCTACAGATATCTGCCCGCAGATCGTGGTGACAGAAGAAGAGACCTGCTATCTTACAGAAAGATAGAAAAAATGTTTGGCAGCAGGTATGAAGAGGGAGTATCTGAAATGTACTGACTGAAAGGAGACCGGGATATGAATGAAATGCTGAACTGCCTTGGCACAAATGCCAAGGCTGCTGAAACAGAGATAAGAAATCTTTCAACAAATAAGAAGAATGAAGTACTTCTGGCAGTAGCGGACAGACTGGTAAAGGATGCGCAGACACTGATCAGTGCCAATGCACTGGATGTAGAAGAAGGTAAACGTAATCAGATGCCTGAGGGGCTGATTGACAGACTTCTCCTGACAGAAAACAGGATTGAAGGAATGGCAGAGGGATTACGTCAGGTCGCTGCACTGGATGATCCCGTCGGAGAGGTAACAGGAATGAAGAAACGCCCGAACGGACTGCTGATTGGACAGAAACGGGTACCGTTAGGGGTTATCGGAATTATTTATGAAGCAAGACCGAACGTAACTGCAGATGCATTTGCACTGTGTTTTAAGACTGGTAATGTTGTGATTCTGAAGGGCGGCAGTGATGCCATTCATTCCAATGAGGCAATTGTAAACAGTATCCGTGAAACTCTGAAAGAGCAGGGAGTGACAGAGAATGCGATACAGCTTATTTCTGATACTTCCAGAGAGACGGCTGCCGAGTTTATGAAGATGAACCAGTATGTAGATGTGCTGATTCCGCGTGGAGGCAGAGGACTGATCAGGGCTGTTGTGGAGCAGAGTACGATTCCTGTTATTGAAACAGGTACAGGCAACTGTCATACATATGTAGATGAAACTGCTGATCTGCAGATGGCTGCAGATATTATCATCAATGCAAAGACACAGCGTGTGGGTGTATGCAATGCCTGCGAATCTGTTCTTGTACATAAGGATGTCAAGGATGCATTTCTGCCTGTCCTGGCCAGACGACTGCAGGAGAAGCATGTGGAGATCCGTGCGGATGAGGCAGCATATGCTCTGATCCCGGGAGCTGTACATGCAACAGAGGAAGACTGGGGAAAAGAATATCTGGACTATATTCTTTCAATTAAGGTGGTTTCTTCTGTAGAGGAAGCAATTGCTCATATCAATAAGTATAATACCAAACATTCAGAAGCTATTATTACCAATAATTATGAACATGCCCAGAAATTCCTGGATGAAGTGGATGCTGCTGCGGTTTATGTCAATGCGTCTACCAGATTCACAGACGGGTTTGAATTTGGTTTTGGAGCAGAGATTGGTATCAGCACGCAGAAACTGCACGCGAGAGGACCGATGGGGCTTCTGGCACTGACTACAACCAAGTATATTATTTATGGAAATGGACAGGTCCGCCCATAAATTTGATTTTTTCTGAGGGATATGCTATACTGCACTCAGATTTTGGGACTAATAAAAACTCATTCACGGGAGGATATAAAATGAGAAAAAAACAACTTTTAGCACTGTTAATGGCAAGTGCATTATCCGTGGGAATGGCGCCGACAGCTGCATTTGCGGCAGATGCTGCAGTGGAAGCAGAAGGAGAAACCGAGGGAGCGCTTGACGCGGCAGATACAGAAACACCTGCAGAGACACCAGCAGATGAAACACCGGCGGAGGATCCGGCTGCAGAAGATCCTGCAGAGACACCGGCGGATGAAACACCTGCAGAGACACCAGCAGATGAGACAGACGCACAGGCAGATGAGAATGTAGATGCAGCAATCGTAGTTGGAGAAACTTCATATCCGACACTTGCAGAAGCATTTGCAGCAATTGCTGACAGTGCAGATATGACAGGTGAACCTGACTATATCAAGGTAAAAGGCGATATTGAGATCAATGCGACAATTGATGTTCCTGCTAATAAGAATATTATGCTGGTTGCAGCAGAGGACAGCACGATTAAACGTGCGGCAGGTTTTAAAGACAGTATGTTTACTGTAAGCGGCGGTAATCTGCAGATGGCAGGAGGATTTATAAATGATTCAACAGGAGCTGCTATTGGAGCAGGCTCACTGACTGTTGATGGAACCGGTGATGAAGTTACAGGTTCCATTGTAAAAGTAACCAGTGGTAATTTTGCATTATCTGATGGAGCAACTCTCACAGGAAATGCAACAACCGGAAACGGCGGTGCAATCAACAATGCAGCCGGAGCCAATGTTTATCTTTTAGGCGGTTCCATTACAGGAAACTCTGCAGCAGCAGGCGGCGGAATTTACAGTGAAGGTACTGTAAGTATTCAGGGTACAGTCAATGTTACCGGAAATACAGCAGATAATGTTGTTTTGAACGGAAATGGTGTCATTAATGTAACTGGTGCAGTGACTGATGATTCTGTAATTGGTGTAAGTGTTCAGGATGCGGCAGTCGGCAAACAGGTAGTGAAACTTGCCGATGGAATTACAGATGTAAAACTTGCTGATGTGATTTCTAAGATTACATATGAAGGAAATTCAGACTTTAAAATTGGCGATGATGGAACACTTGTAAGCACTAAAGAGGAACCGATACCGACACCGGATGTAGTTGTGACAATAAAGAAGTATGGCTGGACAGGACATAACAGTGCAGAGGTTACATTCGAGTCTAATGTAAAAGGTAAGTATTATATTGAATATGTAAAACATGGCGCCTCAGCACCTACGATTGATACTACAAAAAAAGGCAGTAAGATTAATGCAGGTGAAACTGTAACTAAAAGTATCACAAAACTTCCAGAGTATGATGTAGATATTTATGTATGTGTTGTCAGTGAAGATGGAAAACATGATGCTAAAGGTTTTGAACTGATCGGAGCAGAGCGTCCGGCAGCACCTGTTACTTCAACACCGACACCGACTCCAACACATACTCCGGTAATAGCGGATATAAATAAGAGTGTTATACAGGGATTTGAAAATGCGCTTGTATTCTATCCGAACACATTTTATGAGTTCAGAGTAATCGGTGCAGGTACACAGAACAGTAATCCTGGACAGGGAGATGTAAGATGGGTTCCTGTAGGATGGAGTACAGTTTCTGCAAATCCGACAAGCTGGAAAACAACCTGGAAGATCGGTGCGGAAAAAGGTATTTATACAGACAAAGAAGTTGCATATTCTATGTATGTAAGATTCCGAAAAGATGTTTACGATGGAAGCAACTGGCAGGAGACAGATTCTTATGAAGTTTTAACTTACCAGTTCAAGGCTGCACCTCTGTCTCAGACAACTGTAACACCGGGTGCTGATGGAAGCGGAACAGGCGGAGATGGTATGTCCGGTGAGGGAAGTACAGATATAACACCGACTACTTATGCAGACGGAACAAACGGTACATCCAAATCTGCAGTGTCCACAGGTGATGAATCACCGATTGGAACTATGATGGCTCTTGCAGCAGCATCTGTTCTTGCCGGTGGATATGTACTTGTAAGAAGACGTAAAAAAGAACAGTAATTCATGTAGTTGTATCTGACTGATGAAATTTTTAAGAGACAGGTCTTATGACCTGTCTCTTTTCATATATATATTAATGAAAACGCAAGTTTATGCGGATGAAAGGAGGACGGCCTGTATGGCAGCAGAACAGTCAGGTACATATGAAAGGCTATATTTTGCAATATGGGAAATTGGACAGAGATATGGAAATTTCGTACAATTCAGAGTGATCGGAAGAAGTCATGATGACAGAATGATCCCTATGCTGGAAATCGGAAAGGGCGATTCCTGTATCTTTTGTGTAAGTGGAATAGAGAGCGGCGACGGTGATATTCCGGAATATCTGTTATCTATCATTAAAGAATATTGTAAATCGTACGAAAGCGGCTGGATCATGGGAGAGAATTACGAAGTCAGAAAACTGCTGGACAAAGTGCGGATCTGTGTGATTCCCATGTTGAATCCTGACAGTTATGAAATATCGGAAAAAGGATACGGCGCTATCCGAAATCCGATTCACAGGCAGATGCTGAAAATGCAGGACAGGCCTGTGGAAGATTATGAATGCAATGCCAGAGGAATTGATCTGCGTAAGAATTTTCCAACTAATTATTATCAGCGAAAAAGGATCAATCAGGAGCCTGCCAGTGAAAATGAGACGAGGGCACTGATCAATATTTTTCAGGAGTATCCAAGTGCAGGACTTCTCACTTTCAGCTATTCCAGAGGAAAAATTATTTATTGCAGACAGGAAAAAGGATTTGCCTACAATCAGAGAAATTACAGACTTGCAAGGCATTTACAGAAATGCTCCGGTTATCGCCTGGAAAAAGGAACAGCAGGAGGTGCAGTCACAAAAAGGACTGGGACAAGACCGGATATGGGGTCTCCGGAACAGTTCTATGCGGAGGTGATCCGGCAGCCATCCCTTGCAATAGAGATTCCTGATTATCGCAAAGGAGAAATAGAAGAACTGAGAATGATACCGCTGGAATATCTTTATTCTTTAAACAGCGGCATTCTGTTGAATGAAAAAGCTTAAAAATAGAGAATAGCGTTTGACATAAGTGAGTAAATTCTGTATGATAAAAAGAGTGTCTTAAAATTATCCCGAAATAGAAAGATGAGGAATTAAGAGTGAACAACAATACACAGGAAAGTAAAGTACAGTTAGAATATATCAATAAATGCACAGAGATCGTAAAGGAGAAATATGAGAAAGAACCTGCTTTCTATATACAGAATGCAGGATGTCAGATGAATTCTCTGCAGACAGAAACAGTGGCCGGAATAGTGAAACGTATGGGTTACAAAGAAGTATTCAGGGAAGAAGAGGCAGATGTAGTTATCTATAATACATGCACAGTCCGTGAGAACGCAAATCTGAAGATTTACGGACATCTGGGACATCTGAAAGGTATTAAGAAAAAGAAGCCGGAGATGAAGATCGTATTATTTGGATGTATGATGCAGGAGCCGGAAGTGATCGAGAAGATTCACAAAGATTATTCTTTTGTGGATCTGGTTTTCGGTACTCATAATTTCCACAAATTTCCGGAGCTTTTTTACAGAAGTTTAAATACAGAAGGACAGATCATCGATGTCTGGAAAGAATCCGATGAGATTGTTGAGGGTATGCCTGCAGACCGTAAGTATTCCTTTAAAACAGGTGTAAATATCATGTTTGGCTGCAATAATTTCTGCAGTTATTGTATTGTACCGTATGTAAGAGGAAGAGAGAAGAGCCGTGAGCCGGAAGCAATTGTCGAGGAGATTAAGGCATTGGTAGCAGATGGTGTAACAGAGGTTATGCTTCTGGGACAGAATGTTAATTCCTATGGCAAGACACTGGAGCATCCGGTTACTTTTGCGCAGCTTCTCAAACAGGTAGAAGCGATTGAAGGATTAAAGAGAATCCGTTTCATGACTTCTCACCCGAAAGATCTGTCTGATGAACTGATCCAGACAATGGCAGAGAGCAAGAAGGTCTGCCATCATCTTCACCTGCCTATGCAGTCCGGAAGCAGTCGTATTCTTAAAATCATGAATCGCCGTTATGATAAGGAGAAATATCTGGAGCTTGTAAGCAAGATCCGTAAAGCTGTGCCTGATATCTCTCTGACTACAGATATTATCGTAGGTTTCCCGGGAGAGACAGAAGAAGATTTCCAGGATACTCTGGATGTAGTTGATAAGTGTAACTTTGACTCTGCATTTACCTTTATTTATTCCAAGAGAAGCGGTACACCTGCTGCGAAGATGGAGAATCAGGTTCCGGAGGACGTGGTAAAGGATCGTTTTGACCGTCTCCTTGCCTTGGTACAGAAGAAAGGAAGAAAAGAATCCGCGCGCTTCGAGGGTACTGTGCAGGAAATCCTGGTGGAAGAGGAAAGTAAAGAAAAAGGAATCTTCACAGGAAGAACAGAATACAATCTTCTTGTTCACTTCCCGGGATGCAAAGACCTGATCGGCAAATATGTGAAAGTAAAACTGGATACCTGTAAGGGATTCTATTATTTTGGAAGTCTTGTAGATTAATGCAGGTATAATTGTCTGTTGTCCGACAGGGATAAAAAATATATAGGACTTCTGATGAATACAAAAATATAAGAAGCTCGTATCAATTGACAGTGAATTGATGATGTAGAGGGTGGAAGATAAAAGTGAAACAAAATAAATACGAAATAGATATGTGTAACGGAACCATCATGGACAAGCTGATTTCATTTTCGCTTCCGTTGATGCTTTCCGGAATCCTGCAGCTGATGTTCAATGCGGTAGATATCATTGTGGTAGGGCGGTTCAGTGGAAGCGTGGCACTTGCTGCGGTTGGCTCTACTACTGCATTGATCAATGTGTTTACCAATCTGTTTATAGGGATCTCTCTTGGAGCGAATGTTCTTGCAGCACGTTTCTTTGCTGCCGGCAAAGACAAAGAGATGTCAGAAACAGTCCATACAGCGATTACTCTTGCACTGGTCAGTGGCGTGATCATGGCATTTGTAGGACTGTTTTTTTCCAGAGGAGCGCTGGAACTGATGGATACACCTGAGGACGTGATCGGGCAGTCTGCGCTGTATATGAAGATATATTTCCTGGGAATGCCGTTCTTTATGTTGTATAATTATGGAGCTGCGATCCTGAGAGCTGTGGGAGATACCAAACGTCCGCTGATCTTTCTGATCGTTTCGGGTGTTGTGAATGCAGGACTGAATATGATCCTTGTGATCATATTTCATCTGGATGTTGCTGGTGTAGCAATTGCGACTGTAATCTCACAGATGATTTCCTGCGTTCTTGTACTGCGGTGTCTGTATATGTCGCAGACCAGTTATCAGCTTCGTTTCTCGAAACTGAAGATCAATACGACTTATCTGAAGCAGATTTTTCAGGTGGGAATTCCGGCGGGTATCCAGAGTACAGTTATTAATTTCTCGAATGCTTTGCTGCAGTCCTCGGTTAATTCTTTTGGCTCTATTGCGATGGCAGGATATACGGCAGCCAATAATATTTTTGGATTTTTATATATGTCTGTAAATTCTGTGACTCAGGCGTGTATGAGCTTTACCAGTCAGAATTATGGTGTGCGCAAGTATAAACGTATGGATAAAGTGCTGATCGACTGTATTATTGTTTCCATGGTTACAGCGTTGACACTTGGATGCAGCGCATATTTCTTTGGACCTGAGATCCTTAAGATTTATACGAAAGATTCGGAAGTGATCCAGTGTGGAATGGAGATCATGGCATATACCACGGTACCGTATTTCTTATGCGGGATCATGGATCTGTTCCCGGGAGCATTGCGTGGAATGGGACATTCCGCTGTTCCAATGATTTTGTCCGTGATCGGTACAGTTGGAACCAGGATCGTATGGATTTTCGGAATTTTCCCGAATCACAGGTCTCTGTCTGTGCTGTTTATTTCTTATCCTGCATCCTGGATATTGACCATTGTCATGCAGGTGATCTGTTTCTATTTCGTACGAAAAAAAGTACATAAAAGTGCATAAAGCATCATAGTTTGCAGAGCTTTTGCAGAAAATAATGTCGTCAAAACATAGTGAGATGACTGATTTTTCTGCGGAAGCTCTTTTTTTCTGCGGATCGTGACGCGGATCAGAGATTCGTAATCCATATTCGCTATCTGCTTATAACCGAACAGCAGCTTCGTAATTTGTAAGGGGATATAAAAGTTTTTTAAATTTCTTATATATGGTATTGACAAATACCCTATCAGGGTATATAGTGTTCATTGTAAAGATACCCCGTGAGGGTATTTATAAAAAGTAATTAAGTCCTGTCGGACAGAGGATTTAGGAGAGTATATATTTTGAATAAGGAGGTATTGAGTATGGCAGATACACAGGAGAAGAAAGCCTGTCCCTGTTGTGGGAAACATACAGACCGTTCTGAAGAGGAGCGCAGGAAACTGATCAACCGTCTCAAACGTGTGGAAGGGCAGATCCGCGGTATTATCGGTATGCTGGAGAATGATGCGTACTGTAATGATATCCTGATCCAGTCTGCGGCAGTGAATGCGGCAGTGAATGCATTTAACAAAGAACTGCTTGCAAATCACATCCGCACCTGCGTAGCCCGTGATATCCGTGAGGGTAAGGATGAGACGATCGACGAGCTGGTTGCTACCTTACAGAGACTTATGAAATAAGGTTGTAACTGTTCAGTACCTTCACAGTTACGAGTCAAAATCCATTGAAAATCGCCTGTGGCGATGGGATTTTGACTTGTATGTCTCGGGGTCTTGGCATTTTCATGCCAAAACATCTCGCGGAATAGTGGACTGCTGAATAGTTACATAAAATTTCAGAAAAAGAAATACTTGTACATCGCTTTGCAATGATCCTGTGAAGTATATAGAATGCAAATCTGAGTGTACTAATTTTGAGGAGGAATGAAAATGGAACAATACAATGTAACCGGAATGAGCTGTGCAGCCTGCAGCAGCAGAGTTGAGAAAGCTGTATCCAAAGTTCCGGGTGTAACATCCTGTTCTGTCAGCCTGCTGACAAACTCTATGGGAGTAGAGGGAACTGCAGGTTCCGCTGAGATCATCAGGGCAGTGCAGGATGCAGGATACGGAGCATCATTGAAAGGAGCTTCCGGAGAGCAGCTATCTGCTTCTGCAGCAGAAGAGGCACTGGAAGATCATGAAACGCCGGTTTTAAAGAGAAGGCTGATTGCATCAATAGGATTTCTGCTTGTACTGATGTACTTCTCCATGGGACATATGATGTGGGGATGGCCGCTCCCTGCATGGTTTGACGGCAATCATGTTGCAATGGGACTGGTACAGCTCCTGCTTGCGGGAATCGTAATGGTCATCAATCAGAAATTCTTTATCAGCGGATTTAAGAGTCTGTGGCACCGTGCTCCAAATATGGATACTCTGGTAGCACTTGGTTCCATGGCGTCTTTTGTATGGAGTGTCTATGCACTCTTTGCCATGACCAGAGCGCAGGTAGATGGTGATTCTGCTGCAGTTATGAATTATATGATGGAGTTCTACTTTGAATCTGCTGCCATGATCCTGACACTGATCACAGTAGGAAAAATGCTGGAAGCCCGCTCAAAAGGCAAGACTACAGATGCATTAAAGGGTCTTATGAAGCTGGCTCCCAAGACAGCTGTTGTTGTACGTGACGGACAGGAAACAACAGTACCGATCGAGCAGGTAAGAAAAGGTGATATCTTTGTAGTACGCCCCGGAGAGAATATTCCGGTGGATGGTGTGATCCTTGAGGGAAACAGTGCAGTCAATGAGGCAGCACTTACGGGAGAAAGCATTCCGGCAGACAAGAATCCGGGCGATCAGGTTTCAGCTGCTACAGTGAACCAGTCAGGTTTTATCAAATGTGAGGCGACCCGTGTCGGAGAAGATACGACACTTTCACAGATTATTAAGATGGTCAGCGATGCGGCAGCTACTAAAGCACCGATCGCGAAGATTGCAGACCGTGTTTCCGGAGTTTTTGTCCCTGCTGTTATCAGTATTGCGATTATTACAACGATTATCTGGCTGCTTGTCGGCAGACCGTTTGGTTATGCGCTGGCAAGAGGAATTTCTGTTCTTGTTATCAGTTGCCCGTGTGCACTGGGGCTTGCTACACCGGTTGCGATCATGGTTGGAAACGGAATGGGAGCAAAGAACGGAATCTTGTTTAAGACAGCAGTTTCTCTGGAAGAGGCAGGCAAGATTCAGATTGTGGCGTTAGATAAGACAGGAACTATCACAAAAGGTGAGCCACAGGTAACAGACCTTGTTCCTGCAAATGGAATTTCAGAGGAAATACTTCTTTCTTATGCATATGCCCTTGAGAAGAGAAGTGAGCATCCTCTGGCTAAGGCAATCATTGCTAAAGCAGAGGAGAGACAGATTACAGCTTTAGAGGTTTCTGATTTTCAGGCACTTCCGGGAAACGGACTCCGCGCAGTGTTGGACAATGAAGTCCTGACTGGCGGAAGTATGAAATATATCAGTAATCAGGTATCTATATCACCGGAACTGATTTTGCAGGCAGAGAAATTTGCAGGAGAAGGAAAGACGCCGCTTCTTTTTACAAAGAACAATAAGCTGATCGGTATGATCGCAGTGGCAGATGTTATGAAAGAGGACAGCCCGCAGGCAGTAAAGGAACTGCAGAATATGGGAATCCGTGTTGTTATGCTGACTGGTGACAATGAACGTACAGCGAAAGCAATCGGCGCTCAGGCAGGCGTTGACGAAGTAATTGCAGGTGTACTTCCGGACGGAAAGGAAAGTGTGATCCGTACTCTGAAAGAACAGGGAAAAGTTGCCATGGTAGGTGACGGTATTAATGATGCACCGGCACTGACAAGAGCAGATATCGGAATCGCTATTGGTGCGGGAACGGATGTTGCTATTGATGCTGCAGATGTAGTGCTGATGAAGAGTCAGCTCAGTGATGTTCCGGCCGCAATCCGACTCAGCCGTGCGACACTTAGAAATATTCATGAGAATCTTTTCTGGGCGTTCTTTTATAATGTAATCGGTATTCCGCTTGCAGCAGGTGTGTGGATCCCAATCTTCGGATGGACATTGAATCCGATGTTTGGCGCAGCCGCAATGAGTCTTTCCAGTTTCTGTGTAGTAACCAATGCGCTGAGACTGAACTTATTCAAAGTGCATGACGCATCTAAGGATAAAAAGATTAAACAGAATTCAGCACAACTTCGTGTAACCGACAGTACGGAAAGTACAGATGCGTCTGATATGAAGGGCAGCTGCGGTAACAGTGAAATTCATGATCGAAGAGATCAGGAAAATAAAAAAGAAAACAAGGAGAATAAAGGTATGACAACAATTACAGTCAATGTAACAGGAATGATGTGCGGACATTGCGAAGCACACGTAAACAAAGCAGTAAAAGAAGCGTTTGGTGTAGAAGATGTAGTTTCTTCTCATGACAAAGGAACAACTGTGATCAAAGCACCACAGAAACTGGATGAGGATAAGATCCGCGAAGTGATCAAAGAAGCTGGCTATGAAGTAACAGGAATTACACAGGAATAGTACTTTAACAGTCCCCGTTCACTGTTTTAATTGCGAAATGTAATAGGCAGTGGGCGGGGACTTGTACGTATCAGAAGTAAACTTTTCCTGACAAATTGTGAACGGGTATTTGATGATGGAGCAGAAAAGCTTTTCTCAAAACACAATTTATATTGAAAATCTAAAAAAAGTATATTATAATACCATCGGACTTATTGTAAAGTTCAGAAATTATAAATAAGACCAGGGGAGCTTTAAATGAAAAGTTGAGAGTAAGGTAATTCCTTAGACCCTTTATACCTGTTGGATAATGCCAGTGTAGGAAGTGTTGAGAATATACCGGAGCATACAGCATTTGCCAATGGCAGGTGCTTTTTTGTTTTATATGCTTTCCGGGTTTATGGTTCATATTTATGGATAAAAAAGATTTTAAATTAAGGAGGAAAATAAAATGAACGCAAGTATTGCAATTCAGGTATTACCGAAAGTATCCGAGGAGGAAGAACTGATCCGTATCGTAGATTCCGTAATTGATTACATCAAATCTACAGGATTAAATTATTCTGTAGGTCCTTTTGAGACAACCATCGAAGGTGATTATGATGAGCTGATGGACATTGTAAAAGAATGCCAGCATGTAGCTTACCGTGCAGGATGCAAAGAAATGAGCGTATATGTAAAAGTTGCCTACAAACCGGAAGGGGATGTACTGACAATTGAAAAGAAAGTATCCAAACATCACCAGTAAGATCCCACCGGTCGTTGCCATTGCAGTGATCTTAATCTGCTGGCAGCTGGCATGCACATTTCATGTTGTGCCATCCTATATGTTGCCGTCACCCGTGGATGTAGTTAAGGCATTGTTTGGTGATATGCCGACAATCCTGTTCCATGCGAAGTTTACTCTGCTGGAATCCCTGTACGGTTTGCTGATCGGTATTGCACTGGCGTTTGTCTTTGCAACTCTGATGGACAGATTCCGCATTATGGATCAGGCATTTTACCCGATTATGATCATTACTCAGACTATTCCGACTATCGCGATTGCGCCGATCCTGGTACTGTGGATGGGATTTGGAATGGCACCGAAGATCACATTGGTAGTGATCACTACATTTTTTCCAATCACGATTGGCCTTTTAGATGGATACAAAAGTGTTGACCAGGATGCGATCCGTCTGTTACAGGCAATGGGAGCAAACAGACTGCAGATTTTTTGCCATGTGAAGTTTCCGTTTGCACTGCCGCAGTTTTTCTCAGGACTGAAGATATCTGCTTCCTATGCAGTTGTAGGTGCAGTAGTATCTGAGTGGCTGGGCGGATTTAACGGACTCGGTGTGTATATGACACGTGTGAAGAAGGCGTATGCTTTTGACAAAATGTTTGCAGTGATTATTTTTATTGTTGTGATCAGTTTGCTTCTGCTTTTTGCAGTAAATGTGATCCGACATTTTGCAATGCCGTGGCTGAATGCAGGGCATGATGCGAAAAAATAAAATCACAGCAGCATGGATCGAAGAGTATCATTGACTGAAAAATCAGTCTGTAATGACCAAAGATATGATTAACATAAAGAAGAAAGAGGACATGGATTTATGAAAAAGATGAATCAGAAAAAATATATGGCATCTGCGGCGGCAGTTGTTTTTGCAGCAGCATCTGTTATGAGTGTATCTGCGGTTGGAGTTTCCGCAGCAGATAAAGACCTTGAGAAAATTACTTTCTGCCTGGACTGGACACCAAACACAAATCATACAGGACTCTATGCAGCACTTGCAAACGGATATTATGAAGATGCAGGACTGGATGTAGAGATCGTTCAGCCGCCGGAAGATGGTGCGGCTTTAATGTGTGCTTCCGGACAGGCACAGTTTGCAATTGAAGCACAGGATACAATGGCAGCTTCTCTTGCACTGGATGAGCCTTTGGGAATTACTGCAGTTGCAGCTGTGATCCAGCACAATACATCCGGGATCCTTTCCAGAGCAGGAGATGGAATTGATAAACCTGCAGGTCTGACAGGTAAGACTTATTCTACATGGGAATCTCCAATCGAACTTGCTATGCTTGAGAATGTAGTAAACGGTGATGGCGGAGATTTCGATAAAGTAACTCTGATCCCGAATGACATCACAGATGAGCCTGCAGCCCTGGCAGCGAACCAGACAGATGCGATCTGGGTATTCCAGGGATGGGGTGGTGTGAATGCAGAAGTAGAAGGTGTTGACTGTGACTACTTTGCATTCTCCGATATCAACCCGGTATTTGACTATTATACACCTGTAATTATCGCAAACAATGATTATCTGGAATCCAATCCGGATCAGGCGAAAGCATTCATGGAAGCAACTGCAAAAGGTTATGAATTTGCAGCAGAGAATCCGGATGAAGCAGCACAGATGCTGATCGACGGAGACAATACAGGTTCCTTAAAAGGTGCAGAAGAACTGGTAAAGAAGAGCCAGGAATTCTTATCTGCAAAATATATTGATGACGCTGACAGCTGGGGTGTGATCGATCCTGAGAGATGGAACGCATTCTACAAATGGCTGTACGAGAACAAACTTTGTGACAAAGATCTGACAGGTATCGGATTCAGCAATGATTATCTGCCACAGTAGTCAGAAACTGATATACAGTGATTGATTGGAAATAGCAGTGTTATATCATGGGATATATGCAGAAAGATATCTGTAATTGTAGAAGGAATTTGGCTGACAGAGATACATGTAAGCAGGATAAAATAAGCGGCAGGGAGAAGCAATAGATATTATGGCATTATTAAAAGCAGAACATATTTCAAAATCATATGGAGAGAAGCATGTGCTTCAGGATATTAATATCCATCTGGACCAGGGAGAACTTGTGTCCTTACTTGGAGTCAGCGGCTCCGGTAAGACAACATTGTTCCATATTTTATCCGGATTGGTAACTCCTGATGAGGGAAAGGTATATCTGAGAGGTGAAGATGTAACTTCTACACCTGGAAGTATCAGCTATATGCTCCAGAAAGACCTTCTTCTGCCGCATAAAAAAGTAATTGATAATGTATCTTTGCCGCTGGTGCTGAAAGGTATGAAGAAAACGCAGGCCAGAGAGCAGGCTGCGCCATTATTTGCAGAGTTCGGACTGGAAGGAACCCAGTACCAGTATCCAAGCCAGCTTTCCGGCGGTATGCGCCAGAGAGCGGCACTGCTTCGCACGTATCTGTCTTCAGACGGCGTTGCACTTCTGGATGAACCGTTCAGTGCATTGGATACACTGACCAAGACCAGTATCCATAAATGGTATCTGGAAATTATGCAGCACATTGATCTTTCTACACTGTTTATCACTCATGACATTGATGAGGCGATCCTTTTATCAGACAGGATTTATATCCTCAATGGTGCACCGGGTGAGATCCGCAATGAGATTGTTATTAAGGAGAAGAAGCCAAGGGCAGAGGATTTTGCATTGTCAGATGCCTTTCTGGAATATAAGAGGCTGATTATCAGTAAGCTGTAATATAAATCATATAAAAATGATAAAAATAAGAACAATTCTTTTCTATAGTACAGTATCTATGGAAAGGATTGTTCTTTTATTTTGGCTGGATTTTGTGAGATCAGAAATTGGAATAAGGGTCTGTTTTTGGATTAATATAAGGGAAAATTAATAACAGGAAACGGAAGAGGGGCCGTTTCCCGTTATTAGGGGGATTTATACAATTATAAGTAAAATACTTTAAAACAGTACTTTGATCAGAATACTTGCGACTACCAGGATCAGCGCGCCGCAGATTCGTGTGGCAATCTGAGCAAATGGCAGAAGTTCCATTCTTTTGGCGGAAGAGAGAACTGCGATATCTCCGGTACCACCCATGTTTGTTGTACAAAGACCTGCAGTGATAGCAGATTCGATGGGATAGAAGCCTACCAGATGACCGCCGATACCTGCGCCGAGAGCAACACCGCCTACAACTACCAGAACCAGGATCATATAAGTGATGGAGAAAGAACTGATCACAGCACCCAGATCGATCATGGAGATTCCGATTCCAACAAGGAGGGCATTGGTCCAGTTACCCATTACGAACTGGCTCCACTGCTGTGCTGCGTACTCGATCTTCTTTGGTACGATTCCAAGAGCTTTGGCAGCAGCAACCAGAATGATCATCCATGCATAAGTATGAACAGATGGAACTGCTTTATTGATGAAAGTGCCAAGCAGATAGAAGAACATAGCAGTGATCAGACCCATTCCCATAAGCTGAATGCTTTCTGAAGGTTTCTTTTCTTCAGACATATCGTCGGTATCTTTTTTCATTAATTTGCCGTTACCGCTTAAAGCAGGCTGGATTTCTCCAAGTTTGTGAAGCATACCTGCCATAATGATAGCAGTGACATTTCCAAGAGTGGAAGCTGGGATCATACGGGAAATGATGCCGGACGCGTCTACGCCAAGTGCCTGAGCATACATACCGGACAGAGGCACAACACCGGCACCCATTCCGCCGCCCATCATAGGGATTGCTACATAGCCAAGAAGCATTCCTACAACACCTACTGCGAGGATCGCCATAGTCATGGCACAGAGTGCGACAGGAAGGAAACGGATCGCAGCTTTCAGAAGAAGGGTTCTGCTCATACCAAGGATACATCCGGTGATCAGAGCTGCAATATAGAAGTTCAGAAAACCTGTGGTGTTCATAAAGTTATCAACGTTATCGATAACTGACTGTGGAATTACGCCTGTATAAACCAGGATGGCAGACGCAAAGATACATACGATAGCACCGCCGCCCAGATAGGTCTTAATGATCGGCAGGTGATTTCCAGCGTAATTAAATAATCCGCCGAAAACCATCATGACCATGAAAGCACCAAGCATTCCCACAGGAAGCCATCCAAGGAGCATTGCTGCAAAAACTCCTGCAAAGATTACCAGATAGAGAGGCAGTCCAATGCCATAGATCTGGATCTGATTCAATTTCTGAAACCAGGAATCAGACTGTTTTTGAGTATCAAAGCTATTTAAATTTAAAGAAGCACTGTTATCCATAAGAATTCCTCACTTTCTGTTAATATTTGATATTTCCGCTCTTTACGGCCTCCTCAGAGACTGCTTTGGAAACTGCTTTTGCCACTCTCGGGTCGAAGGCATCCGGAATAATGTAATCAGGGTTCAGGTCTTTTTCGTCGATCAGGGAAGCAAGGGCTTTGGATGCTGCCATTTTCATTTCTTCAGTGATAGATTTTGCACGTACATCCAGAGCACCGCGGAAGAGACCCGGAAAAACTAAAACATTGTTGATCTGATTTGGAAAATCGGAACGGCCGATACCGATGATGCGGGCACCTGCTGCTTTTGCCTCATCCGGCATAATCTCAGGAGTCGGGTTTGCCATTGCAAAGATCATTGGATCAGGATTCATAGTTTTTACCATTTCAGTTGTGACACTTCCAGGTGCGGAAACTCCGATAAAGATATCGGCACCTTTCAGGGCATCTGCCAGAGATCCGGACTGTTGGGAGAGGTTTGTGATCTCTGCCATTTCTTTCTTCACCGGGTTATTGGCGGTTTCTTTATTGATCATACCTTTTCGGTCGCAGAGGATCAGATTTTTGAATCCATAGCTTAATAATAGTTTGGCGATGGCGATTCCTGCTGCACCAGAGCCGTTCAGTACGACTTTACATTCTTCTGCTTTCTTTCCGGTAAGTTTCAGACCGTTGATGATGGCTGCAAGGACAACTACTGCAGTTCCGTGCTGATCATCGTGGAATACCGGGATATCTAAGGCTTCTTTTAATCTGGCTTCAATTTCAAAACATCTTGGAGCTGAGATATCTTCCAGATTGATTCCTCCGAAAGTAGGAGCCAGGCGGATAACTGTTTCTACGATCTCATCCGGATCTTTGGTATCCAGGCAGATTGGGAAAGCATCGACATTTCCGAACTCTTTAAAGAGGATTGCTTTTCCTTCCATAACCGGCATTGCAGCTTCCGGTCCGATATCACCCAGACCAAGGACTGCAGTTCCGTCGGAAACAACTGCCACCAGATTGCCTTTTGCAGTGTAGCGGTAAGCATTTATCTTATCCTCTGCAATTTTCCGACAAGGTTCTGCAACACCTGGAGTATAGGCGGTGCTGAGGTCATCTCTGACCTTTACAGATACTTTTGAACATACTGCAATTTTTCCTTTGTTTTCCTCGTGCATTTTTAAGCTCAGTTCGTTGAAATTCATAATTTGTTACCTCCGTACATTTGATCATTACTGTTTCTTCCGCATCCAGTAATGTGATTTATTTGTTGAATTCAGAGTAATTGATTTCGGAGAAAAATGGAAGTTTATGAAAGTATTGGATACCTTTAGTAAGTATTGTAAACAAAAAGAAATTGTGATTTGGGATGGAATATCTTACAATAAGAAATAAAGAAAGGTAACCATCAGGAAGGAATCTGAATAGTTGTGAAGAATTAAGCATAAAGGATTGAGAGAAAGCAAGGAGGTTTGGAAAACGAATATGGAAAAAAGAAAACATATGTGGTCGGATACGACGGTGCAGATTTTTCTGAGGAATCTTCTGCTGGTATGCGTGGCAGTGATACTGACTGGAGGAATCAGCTTATATCTGGCACTGACGATCCGCCAGAATGATATGGACACTGCAATACAAAATCTTGCCTGCATTGTATCTCAGATGGACATTGTAAGGGAATCCCTGGAGGCAGGGGAAGCACTGCCGGAGATGAAAGAAGAGCTGGATCTTCTGATCAACAACTGCGATCAGGCGGATGTTCTTGTTGTCTGTGATAAAGACAGTATCCGCTATTATCATACAGAACCCGAAAGAGTGGGAAAGAAATTCAAGGGAGATGACCAGGGAGAGATTCTAAATGGTGCTGATCCATATATTTTAGAAGCAGAAGGTACTCTTGGGATGCAGCGCAGAGCATTTTATCCAGTGCGGGGTGAAGATGATCAGATCATAGGATTTGTGACAGTATCTGTGCTGACGAAAAGTCTGACCCAGATCCGAAATAATATTATCCGTATTTTTATTCTGATATTCGGTGCTTTGTTTAGTCTGGGAGCACTGCTGTCAGGGGCATCTGTTTACAGTATCCGAAAAATCCTGCTCGGACATGATCCGGAGGAATTTCGAAAGATGTTTCTGGAACATACCGATGTGATCGACCGACTGGAGGAGGGACTTCTTGCAGTTGATACAAAGGGAAATATTACTCTGATCAATAAATCTGCAAGGCAGATGCTTGGAATTGAAGATGAAAAAGACGATCAGATGGTAGAAAATTATAAAAATATAAAAGATATTTATCCGGAATCCGTGCTTCCGCAAGTCCTTGAAAGCCATGAGGAAGTTCTGAATCATAACCTGGTCATTCGTGAGAATCAGGTTCTGTGTTCAGATATTCTGGTGAGAAAGGGAGACAAAATAGAAGGAGCAGTGTCTGTTTTCCGTGACAAAACAGAGCTGACAAAGATGGCAGAAGAACTGACAGGCGCCAGATATATGGTAGATACCCTGCGGGCATTTAACCATGAGTTTATGAATAAACTGCATATCATTCTGGGATTTCTGGAAATGAAAGAATACGGAGAAGCAAGAAAATATATTCTGGATACAAGCATGGTTTCCGGAAAAGAAGTAAGCCATATCTGCCAGACTATTCCGGTGGAGAACCTGGCAGCTCTGATCATCGGAAAACAGATGTGATCATTGTCACCGCAGCCAACACAGCGCAGGATATCTCAGAGTTCCTGCAGCTGGGAATCGTAGATTATCTGGTAAAGCCTTTTACATATGAACGTTTCCAGAAAGCCATTGATAAGTACCTGTACAGAAAAAATCTGGCAAAGCAGGACAAGACTTTGGATCAGGCAGAGATTGATAAACTTCTTTCACAGGATCAGAACATCAGACCTGCAGAGAAAGTTGTGCTTGAGAAAGGGCTTCAGGAGCAGACCCTGGAGCGGATCCGTACTTATCTGGAAGAACATAAGGGAACTCTTATGAGCAGCAATGAAATCGCCAGTGAAGTAAACCTGTCCAGGATCACGGTTCGCAGATATATGAATTATCTGGTAGAAAACAGAGAAATCATCAGCCAGATTGATTATTCGACCGGAGGCAGACCGTCGATCAAATATACGAAGAACTGAGCTGATGCAGCAGGCTCTCAATCTGAAACTTGCGTCAGGGTGAACCTGATGCATAAGCCGGCGGTATTTCTTTTTTATTTCCTGTTTATCTGAATCCTGGGACAGGCCGAGGATTTTGTAGGCATGTGGACTAGTCATTGAATGCTCCGTAAAAATAAAATGTGAAATCATTATAGAGTTATCATCTGTTTACGTCAATATTATATTGACAAGAATGTCTGATGAAGTTAAAATTCTATTTAGATAAATTTCTAAATACTATGTAATAAGAGGGAAGAGGTGACAGATATTTGGCTTTTGCAGATACTTTTAAAGCATTGTCTGATCCTGTCAGGAGGCAGATTTTGGAACTTCTGAAAAGCGGTGCTATGTCAGCCGGAGAAATAGCAGGAAATTTTGACATGACACAGGCAACAGTTTCTTATCACCTGAAGACATTAAAGCAGGCAGATCTGATCAGAGAGACTCGTAAAAAGAATTACATTTATTATGAATTAAATCTGACAGTTGTAGAAGAAATTATGATGTGGCTGGAAACACTGAAAGGGGAAAAGTGAAATGAAGAAAAGAAATATTATGGCAATTGTCACTGTATTATTGACACTTTGTCCAATACTGATCGGCCTGCTCTTATGGAATAAACTGCCGGATCGGATTCCCACACACTGGGGGATAAATGGTCGGATCGATGGCTGGAGTTCTAAAAAGGCAACTGTATTTGCCATGCCGTTTATTATGGCCTGCGGGCAGATTATCATGCTTGCAGCTGTTTATGCAGATCCAAGAAAAAAGAATATCCATAAAAAAACTATGACAGTAGGATTATGGATCATTCCGGTACTTTCACTTGTTTTAAATTCTGCAGTTTATGCGATTGCACTGGGAATGAAGATAAGTATGACGATAATTATAGTATTTGTGCTTGCCTTTCTGTGGATCATACTTGGAAATTATATGCCAAAACTTCAGCAGAACTACACCATAGGAATAAAAGTAGCCTGGACACTGAACAGCGAAGAAAACTGGAACCACACACACCGAATGGCAGGGAAAATTTTTGTGGCAGCAGGAATTGTACTGTTGCTGGAAGGGACATTACTGTTGACTGGTATAATAGGAGAGAATGTCAGTTATTATCTGATGATAGCGGTTATTCTTGTCAGTGTTATTGTTCCAACAGGCTATTCTTATCTGCTGTTCAGGAAAGGAATTTGAAAATATTTGCCTGTTGCACGTATATCTTTTATGTTATTCTGTAAAAAAATAAGAATGGGAGGATTGTTATCATGTTAGTTTGTGATTACGTTGTAGAATCTATAGATGGAGATTACGCACATCTGCGCAGGACAGATGCCACTGATGAAGAATTAAAACTTGTTGCGAGAGCGCTTCTTCCTTTTGACATTGTAGAGGGAAGTAAGCTGCATTATGAAATGATGCAGTATACGATAATTGAGTGATTAATGAAAGCATCATCCGTTTTGCAGTTTGTTTATAACCAGACAGCAGAGCATAAAGCTTATCTGATGAACTGAGGCACTGCTGAATGTGGAGTAAACAAGCAGTACTGTGGCAGGATATGCTAATTTATCCATTAGCCTCCTATTGAGAATATGTTTCATAAATGTTACTATTCTTTTGTGCTTAGCTAACACAAAGATGTCAGAGACGAAATAATCTTTTGAATCTGATGTCACACAAATAATAAGAATAAGGAGGACGTAAGTTATGTGTTTTAATTTCAGTAATTGCTCCGAGTTATTTAATGCAATCTGCAAATATTTCAATATTGGTTGTTAATCCATAATAACAGTACTGAAAAATAGAAAAACAGCTCTGAACTTTCATGTAAAGTTTTGGAGCTGTTTTTTTATATTGCAGTAACCGGAAAAAGGTATTATTATTGGCTTTATAAGAAAAATCATTATATGATATGAAAAGGAGAAACTATGGAAAATCAGGAACAGACACCACACAAAAGACGCGTCCGCTATAAAGGAAAATATCCGAAGAAATTTGAAGAGAAATACAAGGAACTTCAGCCTGAGAAATATAAAGATACTATTGAACATGTAATCCAGAAAGGAAATACGCCTGCAGGAATGCACATCTCTATTATGGTAAAGGAGATCATAGATTTCCTTAATATTCAGCCAGGAGAAACCGGCTTTGATGCTACTCTGGGTTACGGCGGACACACAAAAGCAATGCTGAAGTGTCTGAATGGTAAAGGACATATTTATGCTACAGATGTAGATCCTGAAGAATCTGCTAAGACTAAGAAACGTCTGGCGGAACAGGGATTTGGGGAAGACATGCTGACTGTTAAACTTCAGAATTTCTGTACGATAGATGAGATAGCCAAAGAAGTAGGAGGGTTTGATTTTATCCTTGCAGACCTTGGAGTTTCATCCATGCAGATTGATAACCCCAAGAGAGGATTTTCCTTTAAAGTAGACGGTCCTCTGGATCTTCGACTGAATCAGGAAGCGGGCATCAGTGCAGCAGAGCGGCTGGATACTATTTCCAGAGATGAACTTGCAGGAATGTTATATGAGAATTCCGATGAGCCATATTGCGAAGAACTGGCCAAAGCCATTACTGATGAGATCCGTAAAGGAAATCGCATTGATACAACTACAATGCTTCGTCAGGTTATTGAGAAGACACTGGATTTCCTTCCGGAAAAAGAAAAGAAAGACACTATTAAGAAAACCTGTCAGAGAACATTTCAGGCACTTCGCATTGATGTAAATCGTGAGTTTGAAGTATTATATGAATTTATGGAGAAACTTCCGGATGCACTTCGCCCGGGCGGACGAGTGGCAATTCTTACGTTCCATTCAGGTGAAGACAAACTTGTAAAAAAAGCTCTCAAAGAGGGATACAAAGCAGGAATTTATTCTGACTATGCCAAAGATGTGATACGTCCGTCTGCCCAGGAATGTGCGCAGAATGGAAGAGCACGTTCTACAAAGATGCGCTGGGCAGTGAAGGCAGTTTAATATGTCAAAAAAGAGCAGAAAATCTATCATCATTGTAGCGCTGGTGCTTGTTTATATCTGCCTGATCTGTTTGCCATATTCCAGACAGGGAACAGCGTCAGAAGAAACAAAACAGAAATTTACACTTGATGAATTCTACAGTGATAAGAAAAGCAGGGAAAAAGCCAGAATTCTGGTAGACAATGAAGATGCCCTGGAGGCACGCATCCGTCTGATTGCCGGTGCTTCGGAAAGAGTTGTATTGTCTACGTTTGAATTTCGAGAAGATAATAGTGGTAAAAGAATGCTGGCAGCTTTATATGATGCAGCGAAACGAGGTGTAAAAGTTGAAATTCTGGCAGATGGATTTCCTTATGTGACAAGTATGCTTGGGAAATCTTATTTTCAGGCCCTCGGATCACAGAAGAATGTTACGATTAAAGTTTATAATCCTGTAAATTTACTAAAGCCTTCGAAACTTATGGCGCGTCTTCATGACAAATATCTGATCGCAGATGACAGTGCGTATATTATTGGGGGGAGGAATACTTATGATTATTTTCTGGGAGATGAAACGGATTATATTAATTATGACTGGGACATTCTGGTTACTGCTGAGAATAATTCAACACCAGAGTCATTAGAGGATTTGGACAAATATTTTGAAACTGTATGGAATTTACCGATATGCAAAACGGTAATGAAGTCTTCTGATCATCTGAGTCACGGAAAAGAGAAAATTGAAGCTGCAGCTGACGCATTGGAAAAGCTGTACAGTGAAATGAAATCAGAAAAATGGCTTTATAAGGAAAACAGCGATTCTGACGGTGAGTTTACTGAGGTAAATAAGATTACACTGATTTCCAATCCTGTTACCAATTCATTAAAGGAACCGACCCTGTTTTATACAATGACTGAGTTAATGAAACAGGCGGACGGTGATGTAATATTTCATACACCATATATTCTCTGTAATTCCTACATGCTGGACCGTCTGAGGGAAGTGTGTGCTTCTGGTAAATCAGTAACAATGATGACAAATTCCGTTGCGAATAACGGAAACCCGTTTGGCGCTGCTGATTATGATATATATAAGCAGAAAGTTCTGGATACAGGGGTGCAGATCCTGGAGTATGATAAAGGTGTTTCCTATCATGGGAAATGCTTTGTGATAGGAGAAGAACTGTCTGCAGTCGGCTCTTTTAACTGGGATATGCGAAGTGCGTATCTGGATACAGAACTGATGCTGATCGTAGATAGTCCGGAGCTTAACCGGCAGATGCGAGAGTATATGTCCGGCTATGAAGAAGATGCACTGTCAGTCAGAGATCTTACATCTTATGATCTTAAAGAAGGACAGGTGCCGAGAACCATCAGCAAGAAAAGAAATTTAAGAAGAATTTTGTTAAAACCACTGGATGTTATCTTCAGGTTTCTTTTTTGAGAATTTGAAATGCGAAGGAGCGTGAAATATATGGAGCGTCTGATTTTTCATATAGATGTAAACAGCGCTTTTCTTTCCTGGGAGGCAGTGCGGAGAGTAAAACAGGGACTTCCTGATCTGAGAGAAATCCCGGCGTGTATCGGCGGAGATCCCAGAAAACGGACAGGTATTGTAGTAGCCAAATCAATTCCTGCGAAGAAGTATGGCATACAGACAGGTGAGCCTATGGCTATGGCGCTCAGGAAATGTCCTCAGCTTACAGTTGTACCCGGAGATTTTGCGCTGTTTGATCAGTGTTCCAAAGCATTTAAAGCAATTTGTGCTTCCTATGCTCCGGTGATGGAGTCCTTTTCCATAGATGAAGTATTTCTGGATATGACCGGTACTTCGTTGATTTATCCGGATGCTGTTGCAATTGCATGTGAGATTAAGGATAAGATATACAGTGAACTTGGTTTCACTGTAAATGTGGGAATTTCTACGAATAAATTGCTTGCAAAAATGGCTTCGGATTTCGAAAAGCCCAATAAAGTACATACATTATTTCCAGATGAAATTCCGGTAAAAATGTGGCCGCTTCCGGTAAGAGATTTACTGTTTCTGGGAAAAGTTTCTGAGAAAAAACTGACAGAAGCAGGAATCAGAACTATCGGAGATCTGGCTCGTGAGCGGGAAGAGAGAGTTCAGTTTCTGCTTGGTGAAAAAGCAGGACATCAGTTGTACAGATATGCCAGAGGAATTGATGATTCTCCTGTCCGTGCTCAGCCGGAAGCTGCAAAAGGATTCAGCGTGGAGACAACCTTTAATGATGACATTGTTTCTATGGAGCAGATACAGCCGGTTTTATTGGAACAGTGTGATGTACTGGCAACAAGAATGCGTCGAAAAGGAAAGAAATGCACCTGTATTTCTGTAATGTTCCGCACTTTGGATTTTAAAAACCGTTCTCACCAGACAAAACTTGAGAATCCTACAGATGTGACAGATGAAATCTATAAAAATGCCCGCAGATTGTTTACAGAGTTCTGGAAGGGGCAGCCTCTGAGACTGATCGGAGTAGCTCTGACAAATCTTACAGAAGATAGTTTCGAACAATTGTCCCTGTTTGAAGATACTCAGGACAAAGAACGCCGACAGAAACTGGATGCAGCTATGGATGCGATCCGAAGTAAATACGGAAACAGTATGATCACCAGAGCCAGCATTATGAACAGCAATTCAAGAATCGCCAGAAAGGCAAGAGCGCAGATGGAAAATGAATTGGAGGAGAACGTATAATGAAAACAACAAGTATATTGATTAAAGACACAACAAAAGAAGAAAGAATCCGTATTGTTCAAGAGGGACTGAATCAGTGTGGCGGAGCCTGCGACTTTTGTAATGGTTGCGATAACCTGGGCGGCGGGTCTGTAGATGCCTTTTATGAACCATACATTAATGGAGAAAAAGAATTACGTGAAATTAATGAAGAATACAGAAGCAATATGGGTCTTGTGAGGTGATATGATTATGAGACCGCCGGAAATAGAGAATTCTACAGAGGAAGAACGCAGACAATATATTAAAAATACTTTCAGATGCATTGCTGATTGTGATATGTGTGGCTTATGTATCATATTTCATGGAAAAGATCCGGAAGTTGCCTACGCAGATTACATTAATGGTAAGCGCCATTATCTGGATGTATCAAGGGATTACAGATAACTGCGATCGCATTTTCGTTATTTTAACGATGAATTTGCTGACAATGTTGTAGATTTGATTTTAAATCAGGATTTGTGAGGATTAAAATGGAACAAAAAAAATATTTTGAATATTACAACAAGAGAAGATTTCAGAAAATGGCTTATACAAAATCATAATACAGAATCGGAGTGTTGGATGGCTGCAAAAAGAGGTAAGAATCCACCAACGGACTGTGTATGGTATTTAGATGCAGTTGAAGAAGTGCTTTGCTTTGGATGGATTGATACAACACATAAAAAGATTGACGGTGTAGATATGCAAAGATTTACTCCTCGTGCTGCCAGAAGTCCATGGTCTGAACTGAACAAGGAACGCTGCCGCCGACTGGAAAAGCTGGGACTTATGACCGATGCCGGACGCGCTGCTCTGCCGGATATGTCGGAGAGCGGTTTTGTGATCGATACGGAGATTCAGAAAGCATTTTGGGAAAATCCGCTTGCGTGGAAAAACTTCCAGAGCTTTCCTGCTCTTTATCAGCGAGTCCGCATTGATTCGATTCAGCGCGACAAGAAAAAAGACCGAGAAATCTTTGAAATGCGTTTAAAGGAGTTGGTAGAGCAGTCAGAAGCTGGAAAGATGTTCGGAGATTGGAACGACTACGGACGACTGCTTGATTATTAAATTAAGAGACAACTTCTTTAGGCTAGAATCAATAGCGGTGTAAACGAAAAAGCAGTCTTAAACTATAGAAAAACTGCCCTTTCGTTTGCACCGCGTTTGATTTTGCCAAAGTGAACAAAGTCGCGTCCGTGTA
>ENA-OQKY01000321-OQKY01000321.1-human-gut-metagenome-genome-assembly--contig:-NODE-321-length-54773-cov-8.516470_pt1 | contig 54773 bp, 49 predicted proteins | sample MGYA00242652_ERZ504805 | MGnify/ENA primary metagenome ERZ504805 (study PRJEB26092, sample SAMD00036400) | human gut metagenome | host: Homo sapiens | study: EMG produced TPA metagenomics assembly of... | reverse complement strand
CTGTACCGGAATCCAGTACGTCAGGTAGGATCCGGGAACAGGCAGCGATCAGAAGAAAGTTGTACCGGAATCCGGTACGCAGAGACAATCCGGGAATAGGAAGCGAATAGAAGCGCAACAGATAGGGTGCTTTTTTTGTGCAGCAAAAAAGAAAAAGCGGAGCTGATAATATGGGCAAAAACCAGACTGTGACAGATAGAAATGGTATAATTATATTGTCAAAGGAAGTGGGAAAACCGTTGATAATAAAGCGAAAGGAGCATAAAAAAAGCTACTGTGCAACCAGTAGCTTTCCCGAGGAAGAATAGTTCATCTTGCGATGATTCTTCCTCTTAGACTATGTATAATATAATACAACCTATACATAGTCTAACAAACTGAATCGAAAAATGCAAGAAAAATTTTGAAAAGAGGAAAAGACTATGAATGAAAAAACAATGAATATGAATCTGGAAGAATTTACGGAGTATGTAGCAGAGGAAGTAAAAAAGAAAATGCCACAACTGGAAATTAAAACAGTTCAACAAGAGAAAAATAATGGAGTTTCCAAGTTGGGTATCTGCATGGGGGAAATTAAAGAGGGAGAGAGATGGAGTGCCAGTCCGATCGTGTATCTGGATGATATTTATGGTAAAGTTCAGAAAATGGGGCAAATTGAAATTCTGGTAGATGAAATGATAAATTTTTATGAAACAGAAGTGAAAAAAGATATTGACTTTTCTAATATATCAAAGTTCCGAGACTATGAAAAAGTTAAACCGCATTTATATCCAAAATTGATTTCTGCAAAAGAAAATAAAGGGCTGCTTTCAGAAGTCCCACATAAAAATATTCTGGATTTATCATTGGTGTATTATTTACGTTGTGACTTCGGTGAGACGGGGGAGATTGCTACTTCCTTAGTAAAAAATAGACAGTTAGAAATATGGGGCGTTGATGTGAAACAACTGCATCGGGATGCTTTTCAAAATGCGAAAAAGGAAACCATTTTTTATCCGCTTGTAAGTTGGATTGCACTCTTGAAAGTGGAGGGAATGCTCGAATTGAGGAAGCTAATTCCGCACATTGAAGAAATCAAAGAAATAAGGGATGCAAATATGTACGTTCTACATAATAGAAATGGAATGTATGGAGCAAGTGCTCTTTTCTGTCAGAATGTATGTGATAAAATTGCGGATTTATTACAGTGTAATTTCTATCTGCTTCCCTCATCGATTCATGAATGGATTTTAGTACCGGAACGGGAGTGGCAAGACGGAGGAGTAAGCCTGCACGAACTGTCAGAAATGGTTAGAACTGTGAATCAAGAAAAGGTAAATCCGGAAGAGGTCTTGTCTGACCATGCTTATTATTATGACATCAAAGAAAAAGCGTTTCGGTGGTAAAATAAAGAACGTTTTCCAACGTGCCATTTTTGGCACGTTGGAGTAACAATAGAAACAATGGGAGATTGTTAAAATGATAACAAATGTTCCGGAATCCGGTACGTTCCATTCCCGCAGAAAATAAAATTACAAAGTGATACTTTCGTTCCGCCTTTTCAAAACAGCAGGTTTCGTCCTGCTGTTTTTCGTTTCTGCTTCTTTCAGGTAAATAATTCAGAATCAAAGACGATTGCATCTTTGATTCTGACGTAGCCACAACGTTCTTGATCTTATTTAATATTTTCCCCTAAGACTTCTGGTGAAGAGCATAAGGAAAAAGTGATATCAAACAAGTTTGATACCTAGGCAAAGCCTAGGCTTTTTCTGATATCAAATCGGAACGCGATTGCGACATTTTGTACACGTCTAAAATGGATGTATAACCTTGAGAAACAAGATACTATATTGAAATAATGTAAATGTAATGATAAAATGGATATACAAAAAGGAGGTTGGAAATTATGGATTTTTTGGTTAGAAATTTAGGCAAAGATGAATTAGATAAGTTGGACAGATTGGCAAGAAGAAACCGGGTGAGCCGGGAAGAATATGTGCGCAGAATTATCCGTCTGCATCTTCTTCAGCCGGAAGCAAATAACATTGAAGAGAAATACCAGAACCTTGTCAGCCTTATGACCGATGTTGTACAGAATAACACAGAAAGACTGGAAGAAGTGCTGGAAACAGTAAAGGAGCTGAATGATCGTGGAGAGAAAGACGTACCAGATTACAGATCAGAATATCGCACTTATTGAAGCAGTGAAGAAAGAACATCCTGAACTGAAAAGCGATTCAGCGGCAATGCGTTTTATTTTGACGGAATATGAAAGAGAGCGAAAACGGAATACAACCGAAGCTGAGATGAGACTGATCCGAATTGTTCAGAAAGAGATGGAGGATAAAGTCAACCGCCTTTATGATGCAGTGAATACCATTTTGATCAAGAATAAAGAAGAGGTGTGTTTTCCGGCAAGTTATATGGAATCACCGGTGTATAAAAAATCGAGGGAATACCAGAAAGAGATGCTGGCTGCATTAAAACAGAGAAAAGATTACAGGGAACGAAAAATGAGAAAATAGGGATAGCCGCAGTAAAGAGAAAAGAAAGTGTCAGAAATGACACCTAAGGTGATCGAGAGGTAAAGTGTCAGAAATGACACCTAAAGTTCATGGAGAAGTTGTTGAGTTTGGTGAGTAATAAAGAGGTGTAGAAATGGATGGCATACGGGCAGGTGTGACTTTGATGCAGGATTTTTGTGTGGCTCGCAGTTCGGAGTTTCAATCTTATATTGATTATATGGCACGGGAAGAAGCACAAAGAAACCAGGCATTTCAGACGTTTAATGTTTTTCATGATTATATGGAAAATCCGGAAAAATCTACCGGACTGTTTACAGCGACAAAAGATCATCTGACGATGGATGAGAAAAAAGAATTGAAAGAAATTTTTCAAACCGCACAGGATAACGAAAGCCTGATGTGGCAGACCGTGATTTCTTTTGACAACCGTTGGCTGAAAAAAAATCATGTATATGATTCCAAGCATGGAATCCTGGATGAAAAGAAACTCAAAGAAGTTGCCCGGGCAGCAATCGGAACGATGCTGGAAAAAGAGGGGATGGATCTGGCGGTCTGGACAGCATCTTTCCACTATAATACGGACAATATCCATATCCATTTTGCAACCGTAGAACCTTATCCGACCCGGGAATTTATGATGTACCAAGGGCAGATCGAACGGCGGGGAAAGTTTAAACGAAAAAATATAGAAGTTGCAAAAAGTAAAGTTGTCAATGAACTGATGCAAACGCGTGAAATCAATCAAAAGATCAACCAGACCATCCGACGGGATATTGTGAAAGCAAAGGAGCAGAGAAGCCTTGCGGAAAATCCGGTGTTCCGGGAAAAGTTTTTGGCGCTATATGAAAGTCTTCCGAATCTCCCACAAAACATGATCACTTATAATAACAGCATCATGAGCCGACAGAGAAAGCAGATCGATGAGATCAGTAAGTTGTACCTGAAAACCTACCATGAGGCAGAATATACAGAATTGAAAGCATTGCTAAAGCACCAAAGTGAACTGTACAGCGAAGCGTATGGATTCGGACAAATTGACCGGAGTTATGCCGAGGGAAAAGAGAAAGAGCTATTGGAACGGTTGGGAAATGCGGTGCTGCGTGAAGTAAAGCAATATGCCCGGAGCATGAAAAAAGCAACGGGACAAACAATGGAAGAAAAGGAACCGTCAGTGGGCGGCTGGGGAATGCCGGGGGTTGGAGAAACTCCGGTCTTTGTATCAGAGGAATGGAAAGAGGATGTGAAGCAGAATCCCATCTCGGTTGAATTGGGAGAAAAAAAGCTGCTGCAGGATATGGAAGAGAAGAGCACTGTCGAACGAGAAGTGGATGTGCAGGAAGAGGTACAGTGGGAAGCAACCGGAGATGAGGAAGAATGGATGGAGGAAAAGTCAGAGGAACCCTCAGGGCAGAGCCTTAAGATCCATCCGGTTGAAAAAACATATTCGGAAGAGGCACAGGAAGCACTTTATGATATGGAACAGTTCTTTCAGAAAGAATCTGTTAGGGCAACGGGAGAAAAAACTGAGGGCAGTGGTGGCAAAAAGAAAGAGGACTGTCTTTCTAAATATCAGGCGTGGTATGAAGAATTTAAAGAACTCAAAGCCAATCTGACAACAGAAAAAGAGATTCCGGAAGAGCAGAAACAGGAATGGATCCGGGAGCTGGTCATTCAAGGAGAGTATATGGAAAACCCGTTTCTCCTGCACCAATTAGGGGAATGGTATGAGCGGGGACAGTATCTGGATGGAGATCAGGAGATAGCACAGAAGTATTTTGAACGTTCACTGGATCGCTTCCTAAAAGATGTGTATGAGTTGGATGAACCCAAAAATTCAAAACGGAAAAAATTTTATATGCAGGAGTATGTCCAATACCGGATCGGAAAGCAATATGACCGTGGGTGGGGAACGGAACAGGACCATGTAGAAGCGGCAGAATGGTTTCGGGAATCGGACACCGGATATGCCAGATATGCACTTGGAAATCTTTATTTTGAGGGAAAAGGCGTGGAGCAGAATTATGCAAAAGCGTTCGGTTTATTTCAAAGTGTCAAGGATAACCCGTTTGCCAATTTGAAATGTGCGGAAATGTATGAGAATGGATATGGAATTGCACCCTCTACGGAAAACGCAGAAAAGCATGAGAAAAGAGCCTATGAGCTGTTCCGGCAGGCAGAAGATAGACAGCCGGATGACCTGATGGAATACCGGATCGGGCAAATGCTTTATATGGGAAAAGGCGTGGAACAGAATACGGAAGAAGCGATCCAATGGCTGGAAAAATCAGCAAAGAAGCAGAATATGGATGCGGAATATCTGGTATGTAAAATCTATATCCAAGAGCATATGGAAGAAAAGATCCCGGATGCGATCCGACGGATGGAAGAGATCATTGAAAAGAGCAATTATAAAAAAGCAGAATATAGTTTGGGAAGCCTGTATACAAATCTGGAATCCGGGTTTTATGATCTGGAAAAGGGAATTGGGTATCTGGAACTGGCGGCAGAGCAGGAGCATGAGTATGCGCAGTACCGTTTAGGTGTGCTCTATATGAATCCGGAGTTGGAAATTTATGACCCAGAGAAAGGAATCCAATATTTACTGCAATCAGCAGAACAGGGAAACCAGTATGCACAATACCGGTTAGCTGTTTTACATCTGGATCCAGAATCCCCTATCTTTGATCTTCAAAAAGGAGTGGACTATCTGCGGCAGTCCGCGGAGCAGGGAAACCAATATGCACAGTATCAACTAGGAAAATTCTATTTGAAACCAGACTCTCTGGCATTTGATCTGGAAACTGGAATCTTTTATTTGGAATGTGCGGCAGAGCGGGGAAACGAGAATGCAGTGTATCTATTGGGAAAAAGCTATTTGGATCCCCAGTTGGAAATTTATGACCCGGCAAAAGGGGAGAAGTATCTACTTCCACTTGCTACAAATGGAAACCAGTATGCACAATATCAGCTTGGAAAACTGTATCTGGATGCGTCCACACCTTTCCATGACCCTAAAAAAGGAATTTCATTTTTGAAAGAAGCGGCAGAACAAGGAAATCAATATGCACAAGTGAAGTTAGGGCTGGAATATTTGAAAAATGAGAATGTAGGCCGCGATTTATCAGAATCCAGATTCTGGCTTGGAAAGGCTGCAGAGCAGGGAAATGAACTTGCGGAGAAAATTTTAAATGATCTGCACACACAGGGAATCTATCAGAGAATGGGTGGAAAAAGCGGGGCAGGGGAACTGGATCGGGCATTGCGGTATTTACAACGGGCGTTGGAAGAAGAACATTGGAAGAATCTTCAGATCATGCGGCAATATGAATTGGAGCAGGAGGAAATGCAGGAAGAGCTGGGGTAAGAGCAAGTGTCAGATTTGGCATGTCAATTTTGGATTGACAAATGATAAATATAGTTATATATTACAAATAGAATGATAGTGGATGAAAAGAAAATGATTAGGAGTGAAAGAAGATGAAATTTAAAAGACCGGAAGAAATGGGCGGCCCTTTACCGGAAAGACGGTTCCAACCGGAAAGCGTAAAGCGAGAAAACCAGATCAATGGAAAATCTACGGATATGGGACAAGAAGCATCTGAAACACTGGCTGTAACAGGGCAGGAACGGATCAAAGAAGAACGGATTTATATTGACATGGATTTGATCCAGCCAAACAGTAAAAATGAATACAGTACCGAGGATCTGGAAGATCTTGCGGCAGCAATCAAAATGGCAGGAGGGATCTGGCAGGATCTGATTGTGAAACCCCAAAATGAAGATGGATATTATGTGCTGACGACAGGGGAACGGCGATGGAGAGCGGCTTGTCTGCTCCGTGACCGTGGGGAATATCCTGAAAAGTATCAGGGGAAAGTTCCATGCCAGATCAAAGATACCAGTGATCTCCCCTTACAATTGGGAGAGGAAAACAAAGAGAATTTTATGATCTTGGTGACGAATAAATACCGGGACAAAACAGATGCCGATTTGTTTATGGAAATGCAGAAATGGAAAAGCATTTTTCTGGAATTGAGAAAGAATGGGGTAGAGCAGTTCTCGCTCGGAGAAGAAGCGATTTTAATGAAAGGGACGAAGACGAGAGACTTGATCGCACAGCAAATGGATCTTTCAAATGGACAGATTGCTAAAATGGAAAGGGTAGAAAAATATGCAGCTCCGGAAGTGATGGATCAGTTGATGAAAAATGAGATCTCTTTAAGCGAGGCAGAGAGGGTTGCATCTCTGCCGAAAGAGAAACAAGTGGAGCGGCTAAAAGGCGAACCGGAAGAAGTACATCCTGTAACAAAAAAAGAAGTGTCAGAGGTGTTATTGGAGATGGAACGGAATCTTTCGTTTGATGTGAAAGAATTAACAGAACGACGTTACAAGGAGTATTGTAAATGTATTAAAAACTTGAAAAAGATTTTAGGGGAGGAGGACAGATGAAGATAAAAACAACCGTCGCAATCACTCACTCCACGAAGATCTTGCAGGATGAGATCTTAAAACATATGGATATCCCTAAAACGGTGTTCCATCAGAGGGCAATCAAATATTTTCTGGAACATAATATTCCAGTGCATCCATGGCTTCTGATCAAAGACCGGGACGATCTGAACTATGTGAATAAAAACGATTCTGAACAGATGTATATTGAGGTCGAACTTGCAGAACAACTGAAAGAGATTTCTAATGCATATAATTGTGGATGGACAACGGTCGTCTTTCAGGCATTGATGATCTATTGTGCGATTATGGCAAAAGAGGTTTTAGGAGAAGATGCATTGACGAAGAGGGTGAAGTAAATGGAGAATAGGTGTAAACGCATTTTTACTTTTCTGCGAGTGATCCTATGCGGAATTGTGGGACTTGGGATGCTCTTTTGCTTAGGCTTTCAGGGGACGATACAGATCCTGATCCTGGCATATATAGTGTTTTTTATATGGGCGATCCATAAGGTACATCTGATAAACCAGAAAAAAGAAAAACCAGAAGAAAACAGTGAAAAAGATAACAAGCACTTCTTGGAGGATTAAAAAGAAAGGAAGAATAAGATGATGAAGAAAAAATTAGCAATGTTACTGACGGCTGCAGCAATTGGCTGTGCAATGACACCGGCACTTTCCATAGAAGCAGCATGGAACGTGGATGGAGCAGGATGGTGGTATACCCATCAGGATGGAAGTTATACAACAAACAGCTGGGAATGGGTGAACGGATCTTGGTATCATTTTGATGGAACAGGATATATGCAGACTGGCTGGCAGTGGATCGATGGGGCATGGTATTATATGGATGGCTCCGGTGCGATGCTTACTGGTTGGCAGGTGATTGACAGCTCTTGGTATTACTTAAATGGTAATGGCTCGATGGCAGCAAACCAGTGGATTGGCAACTACTATGTGGATGGATCCGGACGAATGGCAGCAAATACTTGGATTGGAAATTACTACGTTGGCGGGGATGGCTGCTGGATTCCGGGATATGGAGCGGCACAGTGGATCGCAGATAATCATGGCTGGTGGTATCGGCACAGTGACGGAGGATATACCAGAAATGGATGGGAGCAGATTGATGGTCAGTGGTATTTGTTTGATGGATCTGGTTATATGCTGACAGGCTGGCAGAACGTGGGTGGCACTTGGTACTATTTGCATGGAAACGGTGTTATGGCAGCAAATCAGTGGGTAGGCAGCTACTATGTTAATGGTTCCGGTGCGATGCTGGCAAATACATGGACACCGGATGGGTACTGGGTAAATGAGAGCGGAGTCTGGACACCACAATGGCACGATGCGGTATACGATGATAAGTGGGTGGTAGATAAAGAAGCATGGACGGAAAGAAAGCCAGTGATTGTTCAGCATACACATGCGATTTGTTATTGCGGATTTGATTTGACAGCAGCATATCTTAAAAAATATGGAGAGGATGCTTTTGTGGGACACTGGAATAACGGATATAATGAGCAATATACAGAATTTCTTTGGGATGTAACAACACATGAGTGTCCCAAAAATCATCCTGGGTTCAAATCGTCTAATGTAACATATCCATATATAACTGATTATGAGATTGTTAATCATCCGGAAGAGGGACATTGGGAAAAAGTGTTGGTATCAGAGGGGTACTGGAAATAGCATGAAAATGCAGAAATGATACTTGCAATCACAGGAGATTCATCATAGAATTAAGTCAGAAAATAATAAACAATTGTGGCAGGTGTACAGCTTTGTGCACTTGCCATGTTTGTTTTAAAATACTTTTTGATGAAAGCAGGTGTGGATATGCCAAAGGGATATAGACATCTTACATATAATGACCGACTGAAAATAGATCTGATGATCCGTCATGGGCATACGGTGGAAGAGATTGCGGCAGAGATTGGCTGTTCATTAAATACAATTTACAATGAGTTGAAACGTGGACGATATATGCATCGAAACAGTGACCTGACAGAAGAAGAACGATATAATCCAGACGGAGCAGAAGAACGATACCGGAGACTAAAGAGAGAGAAAGGTCGCGGATTAAAGATCGGAAATGATATGAAGTTTGTAAATTTTGTGGAAGACATGATCCTCAACCATAAATATTCTCCTGCGGCTGTTTTGATGAAGATCGAACAGGAAAATTTGCAGTTTGATACTAAGATCTGTTTATCGACGTTATACAATTATATCCGTCAGGGTGTCTTCTTACGTATAGACTTAAAAGAATGTCCTGTCCCGCGGCATAAGAGAAAGAAGAAAGTATTAGGGGCATCAAAACAAAAGCGTGTGAGCAGGGGAACTAGTATTGAAAAACGACCAGAAGAAGTGAATGAAAGAAATACCGTAGGACATTGGGAAATGGATACGGTAGTTGGTCCACAGGGGAAATCACATAAATGCTTATTGGTTTTGTCTGAACGGAAGCTACGATATGAGATTATTGAGATACTAGACAGTAAGACATCAGCAGAGGTGATCCGGGCACTGGATCGGATCGAGAGACGGCTGGGAGAAAAGAAGTTTCGGGAATTGTTTAAAAGTATCACCGTAGATAATGGACCAGAATTTAATGATTTTGAGGGAATCGAAAGATCCAGACGAAACAGGAAGAACCGAACTAAGGTCTACTATTGCCATCCTTATTCTTTTTATGAGAGAGGTCTGAATGAAAACCAGAATCTTTTCATTAGAAGATTTATTCCCAAAGGAATGAATTTTGATGATCTGACTAACAAAGAAGTGAAAGAGATTGAGCGTTGGATCAACACATATCCAAGAAAGCTATTTGAGGGAAAATCAGCACAACAGCTTTATGAAGAGTTTCAGGCGAGAGAACAGGAAAGGGGGAGATCCCCTGTTCCCCAAATGAATGTAGGAGGGTACGCTGCATAAACGTATACAACGGAATACTGACAAATAGGCTGCCATCCACCATGACAGCCTATTTGTCATACAATAAATAAAAAATGGAAAGAGGGGACTAAAAGTGGATGTGTATATAAAAGAGGGGAGAGTGTACGGATTGCTAAAAAATAGAAAAATATTGAAACTAACTCTTGACAATTAGATTCCGTCAATTTTTTCGCAGGAAACAGTTGACGTGACGGAAAAATATGTTATAATCATTTGTAGTGCAATAAATATACCCGAACAGTCGTATGATGCACAATACCAGGCTGGAGGGGAGGTTAGGTGTGAGACTATGTCAAATGTAATCGTGAAAGAGAACGAGACGTTGGATAGTGCTTTACGCAGATTCAAAAGAAACTGTGCAAAAGCTGGCATTCAGCAGGAGATTCGTAAAAGAGAACACTATGAAAAGCCAAGCGTAAGACGTAAAAAGAAGTCTGAAGCTGCTAGAAAACGCAAATATAACTAATATGTGCAGATTGATAGAGTGTTGATTTATCAACACTCTATTTTTAATTGTGCAAAATGATGAAAATAGAGTAGAAATCCGTATTTTACTACTGTAAAGCGCTAAAACTGTAAAATGTTGAAAGTTTTAATTGACAAGCGGAAAATATACTTTTAAAATAGACAGGTAGATAAAAATTGAGAATTTATCTGCCCCGAATATTTTTTAGGAGGTAAATGTTATGTCATATGTTGATGAAGTCATTGAATTAGTAGTTAAGAAAAACCCGGCTGAACCGGAGTTTCATCAGGCAGTGAAAGAAGTACTGGAATCTCTGCGTGTTGTGATCGAAGCGAATGAAGAGAAGTTCCGCAAAGATGCGCTTCTTGAAAGGCTGGTAGAGCCGGAACGCCAGATCAAGTTCCGTGTTCCGTGGGTTGATGATAACGGACAGGTACATGTGAACACAGGTTACCGTGTACAGTTCAACAGTGCGATCGGACCATATAAAGGAGGTCTTCGCCTTCATCCGTCCGTAAACTTAGGAATCATCAAGTTCCTCGGATTTGAACAGATTTTCAAGAATTCACTGACCGGTCTTCCGATCGGAGGCGGAAAAGGTGGTTCTGATTTCGATCCGAAAGGAAAATCGGACAGAGAAGTGATGGCATTCTGCCAGAGCTTTATGACAGAACTTTATAAGTATATCGGAGCAGATACCGACGTGCCGGCAGGAGATATCGGAACCGGCGCAAGAGAGATCGGATATATGTATGGTCAGTATAAGAGAATCCGTGGAGTATATGAGGGAGTTCTGACAGGAAAAGGATTGTCCTACGGCGGATCTCTCGTCCGTACACAGGCGACAGGATATGGTTTGTTATATCTGACACAGGAGATGCTGAAATTAAACGGAATCGAACTCGCAGGCAAGACCGTTGCGGTTTCCGGATCCGGAAATGTTGCAATCTATGCAACAGAGAAAGCACAGGAACTGGGCGCTAAAGTTGTGACTGTCAGTGATTCTACCGGCTGGGTATATGATCCGGAGGGAATCGATCTTGCAGCGCTCAAAGAGATCAAAGAAGTAAAACGCGCAAGACTGACTGAATACAAAAATTACCGCCCGAATTCCGAATACCATGAGGGAAGAGGCGTATGGACTGTGAAAGTGGATATTGCGCTTCCGTGTGCGACACAGAACGAACTGCATCTCGAGGATGCAAAAGCATTGGTTGCAAACGGATGTATTGCCGTTGCAGAGGGCGCAAATATGCCGACTACAATGGAAGCCACGGAATATCTGCAGGCAAACGGCGTGCTGTTCGCACCGGGAAAAGCTGCCAATGCCGGCGGTGTTGCCACTTCCGCATTGGAGATGTCCCAGAACAGCGAACGTTTAAGCTGGTCTGCAGAAGAAGTAGATGCAAAATTAAAAGGCATCATGGTAAATATCTGCCACAATATGGCTGACGCGGCAGAAAAATATGGATTCAAAGGCAACTACGTTGTAGGTGCAAACATTGCCGGATTTGAGAAAGTGGTCGATGCGATGACTGCACAGGGAATCGTTTAATCTTCCGTTTTGACTTATAACAGTTCAGCCCTGTGGCTGAACTGTTGCTTTTGTATTTTTGTATTTTGAGGAAAATATATTGACAATTTGTGTGAAATGCTTTATAGTTATTTTTCAGTAAAAGGGAGTAACGGTGCTTTTATAAAGCGCGCACGATGTCGTCAGTACGATGCGATCAGGCATCCGTATCGTGATTAAACAGTGAGACTTTTACTGCATTATTTGATGTGCAGTAGAAGTCTTGCTTTTTTATTGCACAAATGTCAATACTAAAAAAGAAGGAGGAATTGATATGCGTGATTATTATCAGATGTCAGCAGAAGATGTGAGACAGGAAATCAACGGAACGCAGGAACCGCTCACAATGGATCAGATTCGGGAACATCAGGAAAAGTATGGTCCGAACGAACTTGTAGAGGGGAAAAAGAAAACGACGCTTCAGATTTTTCTGGAGCAGTATAAAGACTTCCTTGTGATCATTCTGATCATTGCTGCGATCGTTTCCGGTTTTCTCGGAGACATGGAGAGTACTCTTGTTATTTTGATCGTTATTACAATGAATGCGATCCTTGGGACCGTACAGACCGTAAAGGCGGAACAGTCTCTTGACAGTTTGAAGAAATTATCCGGACCGGAGGCAAAAGTGCTCCGTGATGGAAATATCGTACCGGTTCCGTCATCGGAAGTGACGGTCGGCGATGTGGTGATTTTAGATGCGGGGGATTATATCCCGGCGGACGGTCGGATTTTGGAATGCGCCAGCCTGAAAGTGGACGAAAGTGCGCTGACAGGAGAAAGCCTCGGAGTTGAAAAGACGATCGATACGATCTCAGGCGAAGTACCGCTCGGAGATCGTGTGAATATGGTATACTCCGGAAGCTTTGTAACTTACGGACGCGGAAGATTCCTTGTAACCGGAATCGGAATGGAAACAGAAGTTGGTAAAATTGCCAGTCTTCTGAAGACAACTTCGGAAAAGAGAACACCACTCCAGATCAATCTGGATCAGTTTGGACAGAAGCTTTCCATCATTATCCTGATCTTCTGTGGTATCTTGTTTGGTATCAATGTATTCCGCGGCGGTGAGATCGGTGATGCATTTATGTTTGCCGTAGCACTTGCAGTTGCGGCAATCCCGGAAGCACTCAGTTCGATCGTGACGATCGTACTTTCTTTCGGCACGCAGAAGATGGCAAAAGAACACGCGATCATCCGGAAACTGCAGGCAGTCGAGGGACTGGGAAGCGTATCGATCATCTGTTCGGATAAAACAGGTACTTTGACCCAGAATAAGATGACGGTGGAAGATTATTATGTTAATGAATCAAGAATTCCGGCAGACAAGATCGATCCCAAAGATGATGATGTGAGACTGCTTCTTGTCAGCAGCATTCTCTGCAACGATTCTACCAATGTAGACGGTGTGGAGGTTGGAGATCCGACGGAGACCGCTTTGATCAATCTTGGAAGCAAGATCGGAGTAGAGGCGCAGGATGTTCGGGAACGTTATCCGAGAGAAAGTGAAAATCCGTTTGACAGTGACCGTAAATTGATGGCGACGAAACATACGATCGAGGGCAGACATCTGATGATCGTCAAAGGTGCGGTTGACGTCTTACTAAACCGTATGGATCGGATCCATATTAATGGAGAGGTCCGTCCGATCACGGAAGCGGATAAGCAGAAGATCGAGGCGCAGAATCAGGAATTTTCAAGAGAGGGTCTGCGAGTACTCGGGTTTGCATATAAAGAAGTTCCGGCTGATCTGGAACTGACAGTGGATCATGAGGACGGACTGATCTTCCTTGGTCTGATCGATATGATGGATCCGCCGAGAGAGGAGTCCAAAGCGGCAGTTGAAGAATGTAAGCGTGCGGGAATCCGCCCGATCATGATCACAGGAGATCATAAAGTCACAGCGGCAGCTATCGCAAAACGAATCGGCATTCTTCAGGATGAGTCCGAAGCATGTGAGGGCGCTGAGATCGATTCGATGACAGATGAAGAACTGAAAAACTTTGTGGAGAAGATTTCCGTGTATGCGCGTGTGTCACCGGAACATAAGATCCGGATCGTGCGTGCATGGCAGGAAAAAGGAAATATTGTTTCCATGACAGGGGACGGCGTCAATGACGCACCGGCGTTGAAACAGGCAGATATCGGTGTTGCAATGGGAATTACCGGAAGTGAAGTTTCCAAAGACGCTGCATCTATGGTACTGACGGACGATAACTTTGCAACGATCGTAAAAGCCGTTGAAAACGGACGGAATGTATATCGGAATATCAAGAATGCAATCCTGTTTCTTCTTTCCGGTAACTTCGGCGCGATCCTTGCAGTATTGTATGCTTCGATCGCAGGTCTTCCGGTACCGTTTGCACCGGTGCATCTGTTGTTCATCAACTTGCTGACAGATAGTCTGCCGGCGATCGCATTGGGACTGGAGCCGCACTCGATGGATGTGATGAATGAGAAACCGAGACCGATGAATGAGTCGATTCTGACGCCAAGTTTCCTGAAACGGATCGGTATCGGCGGTCTTTCGATCGGTGTGACGACGATGATCGCATTTATGATCGGATATAAGGGCGGAAACGCTGTGCTGGCAAGTACAATGGCGTTCGGAACATTATGTACGGCGCGTCTTGTGCATGGGTTTAACTGTAAAGAAGATAAACCGGTTATTTTCACAAACCGTTTCTTTAACAACATTTACTTGATCGGAGCATTTGTTCTCGGTCTGGCGCTGATCACAGCGGTTATGATGATCCCGGGACTGCATTCTCTTTTCCAGGTACAGACATTGACGTTTACACAGCTGATGACCGTGTATGGTCTGGCGCTTGTCAATCTTCCGGTGATCCAGCTTATCAAAGCGATCAACCAGAAATTACACTGGATATAAAAATGAAGTGAATAAAAAAGAATCCTGTTTTGCAGGATTCTTTTTTTATGTGTATCTTTTGATCGTTTCTTTTAGGACATATTTTTTGTCGTTGTACCGATCTGCGATGTAACTGTTGGCTTTGTGCTCCAGCTCATCCGGAAGCGGCTCTAAATGGATTTCCGTACCGTATTTGCGCTGTAATGCATGTTCCAACAGATAATCGCATACATGCGGATTTTTCGGAAGCAGAGGACCGTGCAGATATGTTGCGATGACATTCTTGTAAATCACGCCCTCCTGTCCGGATTTCCCGGTGTTTCCAAGACCGAATACGACTTTCCCGAACGGTGTGTGGTCTCCGATATAGGTGCGGCCGCCGTGATTCTCAAAGCCGACGACCGGAGTGTCAAACAGCGGACTGTCCAGTACGATATTCCGGATCAGACGTTCCGGCTCCCATTCGGTTTTGATATCTAAAATACCAAGTCCCTCGATGGTTTTCGTCTGTGTCTTATAATAATGCCCGAGGAGCTGATAACCGCCGCAGACGGCAAGCACAACTCCATCTTCTTCTACATAAGTTCTGAAATCTTCCCGGATTTTCTGGAGATGGGAGCAGACCAGTTCCTGTTCCCGGTCAGAGCCTCCGCCGAGTAATACGACATCCAGTTTGGAAAAATCAATCGTATCGCCGGAAATGAATGGGATGACTTCCGCTTCTATACCGCGCCATTCCAGCCGTTTGCGCAGACATTGGATATTGCCGCGGTCTCCGTACAGATTCAGAAGATCCGGATAAAGATGTCCGATTGTCAATTTCATGAGAGGCTGCCTCCTTTCTCCTGATCCTGCATAGAGGTCAGTAAATGGTTCGTCCGGTATAAGCCGGAGTAGTTGACGATCACATAAAGATTTTTTGTTCCGTTTTTCGTCAGATGTTCGATCGTTGCTTCCATATCAGTCGTAGATTCACAGGGAATATCTTCGTATTTCAGCCGCAGCCCCATATCATGCCGTCTGGTGCCGTTGGTTGTGATCGTGGCGGCGTTGGCGTCTGCAAGATATTGGAAATCCACATCCCAGAGCCAGGAGACGTCCTCGCCGTCCTGATAAGTATCGTTGATCTGAATGATGATATCCTTTGGGGCGGGATCTTTCAAAACAAGGGAAATCTTTTGCTGAAAGCCAATCGGATTTTTCGCAAGGTGAAGCTGTACCCGCGCATTGTGGATCGTGAAAATACTTTCCCGGTTATTGCCGTAATCAAAATTCTCGATCATTTCCTGAAAATGGGTTTTGTCCGCATCCATGGCGCAAAGTGCGGCGTATGCGGACAGCGTGTTATAGATGTTGTAAGGAGAGCGTGCGGTGGAATGGATCCGCATGCCGTCCATATCAAAATCATATACCTCATCATGGAAGTAAATATCCGATGCGGTAAAATCAGGCTCCGGTCTTTGGAACCCACAGTTCGGGCAATGATAAATGCCAAGCTGTCCGTAATGGAAAAAGTCGTATTCCAGTTTTTTTCCGCAGGAACGGCAGAAAATACTTTCCCGGATCTCCGAACGGGAAATATCGTCAAAAATCTGTTCGCTGATCCCATAGGTCACGAATGGATTTTGGCTTTCTTTTGCAAGTGCGTAAGAAAGAATGTCGTCACAGTTGATGATCAGTTTTGTGTCAGGAACACTTGTGACGGCTGTTTTCAGTTTGTTGTAGGTAATATCGACTTCGCCGAAACGGTCCAGCTGATCCCGGGAAATATTGGTCAGAAGCGCGCAGTCCGGCTTGAGCTGCGGAAGCACGCCGACGGAAGCAATCTCGTCCACTTCGATACAGGCATAGTCCGCATCCAACTGACCATGCCGGTCTGTTGAAAGGACAAATGCGGAGATAATACCGTTCAGCATATTGGCGCCGGTTCGGTTGATGATGACGGATTTCCCCTCTGCCTTCAGCGCGTGATACAGGATACTGTTTGTTGTTGTCTTGCCGTTGGTCCCCATTGTAACGATCGTTTTCTCACGCACCATCGAAGCCATCGTTGATAAGATCTGAGGATCGATGAGCCGTGCGACATATCCGGGGAGTGTAACGCCGCTTCCGCGATTCAGCTTCTTGATCAGATAGCTGGTTGTCTTTGCACATTTGATTGCCAGTTTACTTCGTAATTTCATAATTTACCCAACTTTTCATCTTTTTTGTTTAATATGTGCAGAAGCCTGAAAGAATATCAAAAGCTTCCACATGTTCCTTGTCATAAGAACGTTTCTATTATAATGGAAACAGGAAGAGAAAACAAGGAGTACTTTCGCAAAGCCGGGTTAGGGATATTGCGATTAAGGAAAAGTGTTTTCAGAAAAAACGGGGACGATACGGAAACAGAAAAGTTTTGTCGAAAAAAAGATATTGATATTTCGGACAAATAAACAGGGAGAACGATTTTAAAAATGTAGAAAATCAATAAAAAAGCACGAAAGGATGAAAAGAAAGATTATCGATTTTGCATAAAACAAAAAAAGAATGGTTAAGCGCAATATATATAATGAATAGAGCAAAATAACTCTTGAAAAGAGAAGAGGGAATGGTTTATTCTTGTGATATACCAATAAGGGCGGAAAAATCCGTTTTTCAAAAGGAGGAAAAGGTATGAAACTGAAAAAAGCACTTTGCCTGTTACTTGCCGACCTATGACATTTAGTCTCGCTGCCTGCGGCGGATCCGGAAGCGGAGACGACGGAAAGAAAGAGGAAGGAAAAGGCGAAGACGGAAAGACTTTAAAAGTTGCAGCAGTTGAAACCGCTTACGGAAAAGCGATGTGGGAAAAAGTCTGCGATGCATTTGAAGCAGCAAACGAAGGCGTGACCGTAGAGCTGACGATTGACAAGAATCTGGAAGATGTGATCAATCCGGCGATGAAAGCCGGCGACTATCCGGATGTGATCATGCGCGCAGTCGGAGCAGAATCCGGTATGACAGAGACTTTTATCCGGGATAACAACCTGACAGAACTGACAGACGTTCTGGATATGACAGTTCCGGGTGAAGAAGTAACCGTAGGCGAGAAGATTCTTCCGGGATTTACAGAGAACACGATCGTGAATCCATACGGGGACGGAAAGACCTATCTGATGCCGATGTTCTACGGACCATGCGGATTATTCTACAACGCAGGACTTTTTGAAGAAAAAGGCTGGGAAGTTCCGGAGACATGGGATGAGATGTGGGAACTTGGAGACAAAGCGCAGGCAGAGGGTATCGCACTCTCACATATCCGACAACCGGATATTTTGACGCATTCTTCTATGCACTGCTTCACGAAGCAATGGGAGAAGAGAACTTCACAAAGGCTTTGAAGTATGAAGAAGGAATCTGGGATACACCGGAAGCACAGCAGGTATTTGATATCATTGCAAAACTGGCTTCTTATACAGAGAAGACAACTCCTGCAAATGCAAACGACAATGATTTCCAGAAAAACCAGCAGATGATCCTGGACAATAAAGCACTCTTTATGCCGAACGGAAACTGGGTGATCGGTGAGATGGAAGAGGCTCCTCGCGCAGAAGGATTTGAGTGGGGATTCACAGCACTTCCGGCAATTGAAGAAGGCGGAGAGAGAGCCTCCTATTCATTCTTTGAGCAGGTATGGATGCCGAAAGAAGCGAAGAATCAGGATCTTGGAAAACAGTTTATCGCATATTTGTACTCCGACGAAGCAGCTGAGATCTTCGCAACAGAGGGCGGAGCAGTACAGCCGATCGCAGGAATGACAGACAAGCTGTCAGGAGATGCCGTAACATATTATGGTATTTACGACACAGGAGCAGTTGTAGTTCTTGACGCATTCTCAACAACAGATCCGGTTGAAGGTCTGACGACCAGAGGTGCATTCTTTGATCCTGTAAACTCTCTTGTATCCGGAGATAAGACAGAAGATCAGTGGATCGCAGAGTTTAAGGAAGCAAGCGATGCATTCCGCGGAGCTTTAAAAGAATAAGCAAGATAACAAACTGTCTGTGAATTGTCAGATAGTAGAAACAGCCGGCGTTCGTTTCTCTATGCGCCGGCTGTTCGACTGTTCTGAAAGGATGGAGATGACCGAATGAGAAAAAAGAAAGGTAGAGGGAGATTTATATTCTTTTGTCTGGCTCCCGCCGTGTTTTTATTTGCAATTTTTATGATTTATCCTACCGTCGGCGTATTCCGTATGTCCATGTACAAATGGGGCGGATACACATCAGAAAAGACCTTTGTAGGATTGGATAACTTTAAGACGTTGTTCCAGAGCGACAAGTTTTATCAGGCGTTCCAGAATACTGTGCTTCTGATCATCGTTGTGACGATCTGTACGTTTGCATTTTCGCTGATCTTCGCCGCGATCCTGACGAGAGAGAAGATCAAAGGACAGAACTTTTTCCGGATCATTTTCTATATCCCGAATATTTTGTCCGTTGTAGTTATCAGTGCGATCTTTTCTGCAATTTACGATCCGAATCAGGGGCTTTTGAATTCCTTTTTGAATCTGTTCCGTGGAGCGGACGGAGCCGAGAATCCGATTCTCTGGCTGGGAAGTCAGAAGATCGTTATTTACAGTATTGTGATCGCTATGATCTGGCAGGCAATCGGTTACTATATGGTAATGTATATGGCAAGTATGGCAAATGTACCGGAAAGTCTTTACGAGTCTGCAAGTCTGGAGGGAGCCGGAAAGATCAAACAGTTCTTCTCGATCACACTTCCGCTGATCTGGACAAATATCCGGACAACACTTACATTTTTCATTATCAGTACCATTAACATGAGTTTCCTCTTTGTAAAAGCGATGACAAACGGAGGACCGGACGGAGCGTCGAACGTATTCTTAAGTTATATGTATCAGGAAGCATATACCAATTCTTCCTACGGATATGGTATGGCGATCGGATCTGTCGTATTTATCTTCTCGTTTGCTCTGGCGGGCATCCTGAATGTTGTTACAAAGCGTGAAGAGATTGAATTCTAAAGGAGGGAGAACAATGAGAAAAAAGAATAAAGGAGCGATCCGGGAAACGTCCGGACTTGCGAAAGTTCTTATTTACATTTCGCTGATTCTCCTGTCTATCTTGATCATAGTGCCGGTGTTCTGGGTGTTTATGGCGTCGATCAAGGAGAATTCGGAATTTTACCGCAATCCGTGGGCGCTTCCGGAGGGATTTTATTTCCAGAACTTTATCGATGCGTGGGAAAGTGCGAATATGGGCTCTTATATGCTCAATTCTGTATTTGTGACGGTAGTTGCGATTTTCCTGCTTGTGATCATTGCGCTTCCGGCATCTTATGTATTGGCAAGATTCAAGTTTAAATCAAGTAAATTCTGGAATGTTTTATTTATGGCGGGATTGTTTATCAATGTAAACTATATTGCCGTACCGATCTTTTTGATGCTCAATGACGGAGATAAATGGATCTACAAGACATTCGGGACTACCTTTTTCATGAACAACTTGTTCGTGTTGGCGTTTGTCTATGCGGCGACGGCGCTTCCGTTTACGATTTATCTGTTGTCCGGATATTTTAAGACGTTGGCGAGAGATTACGAGGAAGCGGCATATGTGGATGGCGCCGGATATTTCCGGACAATGGTCCAGATCATCATCCCGATGGCAAAGCCAAGTATCGTGACAGTGATCTTGTTCAATTTCCTTGCATTCTGGAATGAATACATCATTTCCATGACGCTGCTGACGAAGCCGGAACTGAAGACGCTTCCGGTCGGACTTATGAATCTGATGGCGGCGCAGAGATCGGCAGTGCAGTATGGAAAAATGTATGCAGGTCTTGTGATCGTCATGCTTCCTACATTGATCCTTTATATGTGCGTACAGAAGAAGCTGACACAGGGAATGACAGTCGGAGGACTGAAAGGCTAAGGAGGAGATACTATGAGCGAGAATGGAAAAAAACTGTTGCTGGGTATTTTGATCGCTGTCGTATTCGTCGTATGTATTGCCTTGGTGATCGTAGGTCAGAGAAAAATAGGACCATCGGGGCTTTTGATGATGCTCGTCGGACTGGCGGGATTGTTGGTACTTTTGTGGATTTACAACAGACAGTATAAGTAGGGATTATGAAATATCGTTTAAAATTTGAGAAGAATATTACAAGGTGGGATGGGGCAATCCCACTTGGAAACGGCAGGATCGGTGCGCTGGTATGGGGCGAACCGTCTGCCTTGCGGTTTAGTCTGGATCGGACAGATATATGGGACAGATCGACGCCGATGTATACGGAGCGGGAAGATTTCACATATGCAAATCTGGTAAAATTGGCAAAAGACGGGAAAACGGGAGAAATCCGGGAACTTTTTGATGCGCCATATCAATGTCCGACTCCGACGAAGCTGCCGTCCGGAAAATTGATTTTTTGTTTTTCGGATGGAGATCATGTGTGTTCGGAATTGGATTTAGAGACTGCCGAAGCGAAATTTGCGATCGTATCGGAAAAGGGAACAAGTATGGTAGAAGCTGCCATTGTGGAAAGCTTCTGCCATGCAGTTACGAAGACCGGTATGATCCGGGTTTCTGCTTCGGCAGATTCGTTTCGGGTAAAACTGGAACATCCTGATTTCGGAAGACCGGAGGAGGAAGAAGAACAGGTCTATGATCCAAAGCACCGGGAAATCTCGCAAGGCTCTCTGAAAAAGCTTCATTATCCGGAAGCTGAGAGCGGAATGCGTACTGTCAGTGAAATGACGGAAAACGGCAGCCGTAGGAAGTTTCAGTTTTCCTGGTTTACGCAGAAAGTCGACTCGGCATTTTCGTATGGAATTGTTGTAGGAAAGACGGAAGATCGGGAGAACACGGAGATTTTTTATCGGATCGTGACAAGTGAGGACGGCGATGGCTGGCTGGAGGATGCAATAGACGTTTTACAGTCAGAACTGGGCGACGGATATGAGAAGTGCCGTATCACGCATCGGGCGTGGTGGACTGCATATTGGAAGAAAAGCCGGATTCGGGTTCCCGATCCGATGTTTGAGAAACAATGGTATCTGACGAACTATCTGTTTGCATCCTGCTCCAGAAAAGGGGAATATCCGATGCCGCTTCAAGGCGTATGGACTGCAGATGACGGAAAACTCCCGCCGTGGAAAGGGGATTATCACAATGATCTGAATCCCCAGCTGAGCTATACGCATTTTTACAAGGCAAATCATTTGAAAGAGGGAGAGAGTTTTCTTGATTTTTTGTGGGATCAAAGAGATGCGGCGAAACAATTTGCTGAAAAATTCTATCAGACAAAAGGGATCTGTCTTCCGGGAGTGATGACGATCGACGGAAAACCGTTGGGAGGATGGCCGATGTATTCGCTGTCACCGACCCACCAGATCTGGCTGTGCCAGTCATTCGATCTATATTATCGATATACCGGCGATCGCACATTTTTGAGAGAACGGACATGGATTTATTTTCAGGAAACAGAACAGTGTATCCGAGGACTTTTACAAAAGAATGAAGTCGGGAACTATGTACTTCCGGTGTCCAGTTCTCCGGAAATCCATGATGATGAAGCCGAAGCCTGGCTGACTCCGAACAGTCATTATGATCTGGCGCTTTTGCGTTATCTGTACCAGACATTGATCCGATTTGCCGGAGAACTGGGAGAGCGTCCGAAAAAAGAATGGGAAGAGATCCTTTCTCATCTTCCTGAGTTTTCCGTGAATGAAAGAGGTGTATTGATGCTTTCGCCGGATGAGAGTCTGGAGGAATCGCATCGGCATTTGTCCAACGCGTTGGCAATCTGTCCGCTGCATTTGTACCGATATGAGCGGGAGGATGACCGAAAGATCATTGATGCGGTGGTAGAGGATTATGAGAGGCTCGGGAGCGGTATGTGGGTTGGATTTTCGTTTGCGTGGATGGCGCATTTGTATGCGGTACAGGGAAACGGAGAGGGGGCATATGAACAGCTTCGGATCTTTTGGGAGAGTTTTTGTTCGCCAAATGGATTTCATTTGAACGGGGATTATAAACGGCGGGGGTATACGACATTTCATTATCGTCCGTTTACATTGGAAGCAAATATGTATGCGGCAGACGGGCTTCAGGAAATGCTTTTGCAGACGCAGAAAGGGCGGATCGACCTGTTTCCGGCAGTTCCGGAAAACTGGAAAGGGAAAGAAGAGGAGACAGCGTTTGAACACTTCCGCGGAGAGGGCGGAATTTTGGTTTCTGCGAGAATGAAAGGTGGAAAAGATTGTCAGGCACGGCTGGAAGCAGAGTAGGAGCAGGAAGTTTCTCTTTGGTTTAACGGAAAAGAACGGAAACTATTTTTGAAAGCCGGAGAGATAAGAATAGTTGATTTTGTTGCGGATGATCTATCAGCGGAGAATCAATAAAACAGGCTGGATCACCGGAAGTGCCAAAAGGCATATTCTGGGATTGTAAGCAGTCGCCAATGTCTCGGGCAAACCCGGACTTTGGCTCGTCGCCTATACAAAAAAAGACGGGCACACGAGCGTGTGACCGTCTTTTTTAATTTCATTGTATCAATCTTTGAAAAGATATAGATCTTACAGCTGCGGACCAGCCGGTACAAGAGCTTTACCAGCTTCATTTCCTTCGTATTTAGCGAAATTTTTGATGAATCTTCCAGCCAGATCTTTTGCTTTTTCATCCCACTGTGCAGCGTCTTCATAAGTATCGCGAGGATCCAGGATTGCAGGATCTACACCCGGAAGTTCTGTCGGAACTTCAAAGTTGAAGTATGGGATCTTTTTAGTCGGAGCGTTCTGGATGTCTCCGTTCAGGATCGCATCGATGATACCGCGGGTATCTTTGATGGAGATACGTTTTCCTGTTCCGTTCCATCCTGTATTTACAAGGTAAGCTTTTGCTCCGTTCGCTTCCATTCTCTTAACGAGCTCTTCCGCATATTTTGTCGGGTGCAGTTCAAGGAATGCCTGTCCGAAGCAAGCTGAGAATGTCGGAGTAGGCTCTGTGATTCCACGTTCTGTACCAGCAAGTTTTGCTGTAAATCCGGACAGGAAGTAGTACTCTGTCTGTTCCGGTGTCAGAACAGATACCGGAGGAAGTACTCCGAATGCATCTGCAGACAGGAAGATTACATTCTTAGCCGCCGGTGCAGCAGATACCGGACGAACGATCTTTTCGATGTGATCGATCGGGTAAGATACACGAGTATTCTCTGTTACGCTCTTGTCGTCGAAGTCGATCTTTCCGTTTTCATCCAGTGTTACGTTCTCAAGAAGAGCATTTCTCTTGATCGCATTGTAGATGTCCGGCTCAGATTCTTTGTCAAGGTTGATAACTTTTGCGTAGCATCCGCCCTCGAAGTTGAAGATACCGTTGTCATCCCAACCGTGTTCGTCATCACCGATGAGAAGACGTTTCGGATCTGTGGACAGAGTTGTTTTACCTGTTCCGGAAAGTCCGAAGAAGATTGCTGTATTCTCACCGTTCAAGTCTGTGTTAGCAGAGCAGTGCATGGAAGCGATACCTTTGAGCGGAAGGAAGTAGTTCATCATAGAGAACAGACCTTTCTTCATCTCTCCGCCGTACCATGTATTCAGGATTACCTGCTCGCGTGATGTGATGTTGAAAAGAACAGCTGTTTCAGAGTTCAGTCCCAGTTCTTTGTAGTTTTCTACTTTTGCTTTGGAAGCGTTGTAAACAACGAAATCCGGCTCGAAATCTTTCAGTTCTTCTTCAGTCGGCTGAATGAACATGTTTTTAACGAAGTGAGCCTGCCAAGCAACTTCCACGATGAAACGGATCGCCATACGGGTATCGGCATTTGCTCCGCAGAATGCGTCAACTACGAACAGTCTTTTGTTGGAGAGCTCTTTTAAAGCCAGCTCTTTACAAGTATCCCATGCTTCCTGTGTTGCAGGGTGGTTATCGTTCTTGTACTCGTCAGAAGTCCACCATACAGTGTCCTTGGAGTTCTCGTCCATAACGATGAATTTATCTTTCGGGGAACGTCCTGTGTAGATACCTGTCATAACGTTGACAGCACCCAATTCACTTTCCTGACCTTTTTCGAAACCTTCGAGTTCCGTTTTTGTCTCTTCCTCGAATAATGTCTCATAAGAAGGGTTGTACACAATTTCGGTAGTTCCGGTGATACCATACTTGCTCAAATTGATTTCTGCCATCTTACATTAACCTCTTTTCTTAAATTGTATTTTCTTATGGAAATGTATCTATCATAAGCTGAATATCCAGTCTTAAAAATACCTTTCCACAGAGTCGAAAAAACTTCGACTTCCATTATCATATTATACATATAAAAGCAACAAAATCAATAAAAAAACTTCAAAATATTTAATTTGTGAAAAAAATCACGGATGGAAGTAAAAATGCGTTGTAATCGAATGCACTTAAAGAAAAATTAACTTTTGAAGAAAATGATTAACAGGAGTTTAACGGAGTCTTGGTGAAAAGTTAAAAAATTATTTTTATACTGGCGCTTGTGATTTTCGAAGAAAGGAAGGAACAGATGAAGGAATATCAAGTATCAGGCGAACTGATGAAAGGGTTTATCGGAAATATTGCTTATGAAGTCGTATTACCGGTTGATATGGATCAAATTACAGTGGAAGTTTCTTTTGAAAAAAGAATAATGGAAGAGATTACACAAGAAGATCGTGAAGCCTGTATCAAAGCGTACCGAAAAAATCTAGGCACGAATCCGGAAGAAAACGAAATTATAAGAATGATCAACGGAGAAAAAACAGAGATCAATGTGTCTGTATTCCATAATGAGGCGTATTTAGGATGTGCACATCGAGATGAAATGACAAAAAAGATCGTCATTTCTCCGGAAAAAGCTTCGAAAGGGTTCCGTACATGGAAATTCCACGGCGGAGTTTTGAAAGTTGTACTGCATGTATATCAGGTATTGAATCAGAATACTCCCTATCAGGTTGTGATCAAAAGAGAGGAAAAATTATGAGGTATCAAAGAGTAGAATTACATAATCATTCCACGGAATCGGATGGAGAAATGACGGCGGCAGAACTGATGAGATGGGCAGAAAAAGAAGCCTATGGTGTTGTTGCGCTGACGGATCATAATACTTGTTCGGGACATGAAAAGGCAGAAAGAACAATACAAGAAGAACAATTACATATTCAGTTGTTAAAAGGAATCGAAGTAACAACATTTTACGGACATATTTTGGCATTGGGCATCGAACATATGATTGATTTTACCAATTTAGACCCGAGAGCACCTGAAAAATTCTTAGGAAAATTGAGAGCAGCCGGCGCAGGTGCGATCGGATTAGCCCATCCGTTTTGTATAGGAAGACCTGTTACAGCCGGTTGTCGGATGGATCTGGAAATCCATGATTGGGATCAAATTGATTATATAGAAGTTTTTAATACGAGCGGTGGAACCGAAGCGATGGCCGGACATATTATGGGAAACAGACAGGCTTTAGAATTTTGGGAAGAAAAAGTATTAGCGGGGTATCATTTGGCAGCAGTCAGTGGAAAGGATATTCATCAAAAACCGCAAAAACTTCCGGTTATGATCACCTATGCATTGCTTGAAGACAGCGGAGAAGGACAGAACGAAGGAGTGGAAAAAGCTGTGTTGGGAGCGGTGATGAGACAAAAAACAATTGTCACGAAGGGACCTTTGTTACATGCCTGGGCAGAAAAAGAAGATTTATGGATCGAGGTGGATCATTCTTCAGAATATGAAAACTGGAATTTAAAATGGGCAGCGTGTCATCCGGTGTTACGAATCCGTGGGAAACAGATAGAGAAAGAACTTCCGTTACGTTTTACAAAGAGTACAGAGAAAATCAAAATAGCAGGTGTTTTGAAGGAAGAACAAGAAGCGGATTCACAGAGGGAGCATACAGTTGTTTTACGGATGTATGATGAAAACTGTCAATATGAAAATCTTTTAGCAGCCGGAATTTCGATCAGATGGAAATCAGGAGGAAACGAGGAATGAAACGTATGTATTATGGATTGGGAAAAAGAAAATTTGCCGAATGGATTCTGTTGGCTGTATTCGTGCTCTTTTTCTATGGTCCGCTGTTTAATATGTTGACATTGTCATTTGCAGGGAAATATGAGTATCCTGACGTGCTCCCCCAAACGTATGGATTAAAGTGGTGGGATTATATTTTATCAAAAGGTCAGATGTTAGAGTCTATTACGACGTCCTTACTTTTGGCGGTCGTAGTCACGGTAATCTCGTTGCTGATCTGCCTTCCGGCGGCATATGCGATTGCAAGATATCAGTTTAAAGGAAGAAGTTTTGTGAGGTTGAGTTTTCTTTTAACAAATGCATTTCCTAAAATGGGTATTTATACAGCGATGGCAGTGATATTTTATAAATTAAATCTCATAGGAACGTTCACAGGAGTTGTGCTTGTACATGTCGTAAATACGATGATGTTTATGGTATGGATTCCAAGTGGTGCATTTCGAACAGTACATATTCAGCAGGAAGAGAGTGCACGAGATGCAGGGGCATCTGCACTTCAGGTGTTTTTCAAGATCACAATGCCAATGGCATGGCCGGGAATTGTTGTTGCATCCTTGTATACATTTCTTGGATCAATGGAAGAAGCACAAGGCTCACTCTTGATCGGACTGCCGAATATACATACGATGCCGAGTGAATTATATGGAATCATTATGTCATTCCCGGATACGGCAGGAGCAGTATTCGCAGTGATTTTGTTGATTCCGTCGGTTCTATTATTGATTGTGTTCCGCAAATACTTGAGCGCGGAAGCGTTGTCAAGTGGATTTAAAATGTGAGGTATGTCATGAGTGAAAAATTAATCATTGAAAATTTAACAAAAAAGTTTGGTAAAAATGAAGGGGTTGAAAATATCAATCTCAGTGTAAAAGAACATGAATTGTTGACTCTTTTGGGACCGTCCGGTTGTGGAAAGACAACCATTTTACGAGCAATCGGCGGATTTAACCAGATAGATTCAGGAAGAATCTTACTGGACGGAAAAGAGATCCAAAATCTTCAGCCGGAAAAAAGACCGACAGGTATGGTGTTTCAAAGTTATAATCTTTGGCCACATATGACCGTTTATGAAAATATGGCATTTGGAATGCAGATCAGAAAATGTCCGAAAGAACAGATCAAAAAAGAAATCAAGAAAATGCTGGAATTAGTCCGAATGGATGGGTCAGAGAAAAAGTATCCAAGCCAGCTTTCCGGCGGACAGCAGCAGAGGATTGCAATCGCAAGAGCGTTGGTGTTAAAACCGTCTTTATTGCTTTTGGACGAACCATTTTCTGCATTGGATGCAAAAATACGCGGACAAATGCGTGAGGAGTTAAAAAGGATACAAAGAGAAGCCGGATTGACCGTTATATTTGTTACACACGATCAGGAAGAAGCAATGGCGATTTCAGACCGAATCGCAGTTATGCGTCGTGGATATATGGAACAAATAGGAACACCGGATGAAATTTATGATCATCCAAAGACAAGATTTGTAGCAGAATTTATAGGGGAAATGAATTTTATTGAAGAGAATGGGAGTTCATTTGCAGTACGACCGGAAGATGTAACGCTTCAACTTGATCAAAATGGAAAGTATGAAATTTTTCAAATGATGTCACTTGGACATTATACACAGGCAATTGTTAAAAAGTCTGAAAAGGAAATCCTGAAAGTATTTCTGGAAAAAGATCAGGCAAAAGGCTTTGAGACCGGAAACCGCGTAAGCTGTATTTTTGACAGACAACAAGAATTTGCGGCAAGGGCATAAAGCATAGATAAAGAAAGTAATTAATGAATGGAAATGAAAAGGAGAAAAAACATGAAAAAAGAGATTTGGATGAAAAGAGGGAAAAGAGTATTTGCAGCAGCAATGGGAATGACGATGATCTGCACAATGGTCGGATGTGGAAGTAACAAGACAACAACTGAAGAAGATGTGCCTACCGTTACAATTTGGTCAAGCGGTGGACAGGAAGTGAGAGAAGCGTTACAGGCAATTGCCGATGCTTATAATTCAAATGAAGAATATAACAAAATAGCAAAAGTTGAAGTACAATTTGTTGTATCGGGAACAAGTGAACAAAGTTTGCCGGATCGTCTTTCAGCAGCGTATAAAGCAGGGGAAAAAGATACAGATTTTGATCTGATTGCAATTGATGATAGCGCAATCGCTAATATAGAAGCGCCGACAAGTGAAGATTTCTTTGAGGATATTGATGTGTCAAAGATTCCGAATTATGAGAATCTGATCTTTAAAGATAATATTGTAGGAGATAACTTTGTTCCATATAGAGGAACGTCGGTTTATTTAGCATATAATTCAGAAACGGTAGAGAACCCGCCGAAAACAGCAGATGAATTATACCAGTGGATCGAGGAACATCCGGGAAGATTTACTTATAATGACCCAACAACAGGAAATTCAGGTTTTTCATTTGTTGCAAATACAATTTACAATCAACTTCCTGAGGAAGCAGCAACCTCTTCTGATGAAAAATGGAAAACAGAACATACGGAAGAGTGGGATAATGGATTTGCATTATTAGAAGAGCTTCATCCATATCTTTATCAGACAGCAGGTAAAGTACAATATCCGATGAAAAATGCCGGATCATTGGAATTGCTGGCGAACAAAGAAGTAGATATGACACCGGCATTTGTAAATATGGTTTTGAGTCAGAAAGCAATGGGAACACTTCCGGAAGAGATTAAATTGACGCAATTGGAAGAGCCTTTCTTAGGTGGACTTGCAGGATTTATGATTCCGTCTATTGGAAAAGACAAAGAAGCAGCACTGTCTGTAATCGATTTTTATCTGAGTAATGAGGCGCAGGCGATAGATTGGAATACAATGTTTGCATCTCCGGTTGTGGATTCTTCAAAATTAGAAGGACTTGAACATGAGGATTGGCTGGAAGAGACGAATATGGATTCTTTAAGATATTTTTCTATTGGTTTGCTCCAAAAAGATATTGCTGCAAGATGGACAGAGGAAATCGGAAGTCTTGCACAGTAGAGGAAATAGTTTAGTATATGATTCTCCTTGTCTTAAAAGCAGGAGAATCATATATTGGAAATGAGGAAGAGATGAAACAAAAAGGCAAAAAAATATGGACGCCATATGCAATGGTATTTCCGGCGTTTGCAGTTATGATGTTAGTTGTGGTGCTTCCAATCATCAATACGATCATGCAGTCGTTCAAAACAGCAGATGGAACATTTACAATGGCAAATTATCAATATTTTTTTACGAGCAAAGAAGCGTTTCAGAGTTTAGTTTTTACAGCAATTGAAGCGTTTAGTACGATGATTTTGGCAATGATTTTCAGTTTCTTATTAGCATTGTATTTACGGTTTTCTAAAAGCAGGATCAGCAAATTAATTGGAAGACTTTATTTGCTCCCTAGATTTATTCCGGGAATTGTTGCTGTGTATGCAGTTATGAATATCATAAAAGATGCCGGTTTTATCAATCGTTTTTTACAGCTATTTGGGATTATGTATAAGCCGGGACTTTTATATGATATGAAAGGGATTATTCTGTGTAATCTTTGGTTCAATATTCCGTTTTCCGCGATGCTGTTATCCGCTGCATTATCGGCAGTCGCAGATTCTTATGTAGAGAGTGCAAGAGATGCGGGATGTTCTTATTGGAAAATTTTTCAGAAAATCATATGGCCGCTTGTGTATAAAGATGTGATCGTAGCAGCCACATTTATATTAATGGGACAGATCGGGGCGTTTACGATTCCTTATCTTACCGGTCCGAATAATCCGAAAATGCTGGGAATTTTATTGTATCAACAAGTGAATACATATCTGGACTATCAAAAAGCAGCAGCTCTTTCTGTGTTGATGTTTTTATTATGTTTGGGGGGAGCAGTCGTTTACACTAAGAGTAATATGAAAGAAGAAGTATGGGAGAAAGGCAGGTAGATACAGGAAATGAAAAAATGGAGTGTGAATTTTCCGGTTCCGATGGACGGGACTTGTAATTTTAGAGATTTGGGCGGTTATCCGGCAAATGGGGGAACGATAAAAAAAGGATGTTTTTATAGATCAGATGCATTACATCGATTATCAGAGGATGATCTGTCTTGGATGGAAGAAAAGAAGATCACATATGTTTTAGATCTTAGAAGCAGAAGTGAAGTAGAACAAGCGCCGGACAGGATCAGAGAAAACTTTACATATTATTCAATTCCGATGTCGGATCGGATGAATGATTCTCAAGAAGCGCTTTCGATACCGGAAAGACTATCCGATCTTTACATTACGATTTTAAATACACATCAAGAAGAAATTAAAGAAGTGATGGAACGGATTGCAGAAAGAAATGGAGAACCGGTTGTTTTTCATTGCGCAGTAGGAAAAGACCGTACAGGTGTCATTGCAATGTTATTGCTTCGTCTGGCAGGTGTTTCGGAAGAAGTGGTTGCAGCAGATTATAGTGTAAGTGCTGAAAATATGAAAAGTATATTTGAAGAACAGAGAAAAATTTTTAAACAACGCGGAATAGAAATTTCTGACGTGTTATTATCTTCCCCTAAAGAAGAAATGGAAATTACATTGGATTATTTGGATTCTACATGGGGAAATGCAGAAACGTATTTGAAAGAATGCGGAGTGAATGCAGAAGATTTAGAGAAGTTGAAAAAAATTTTGGTGGAGTAAAGAAAAAAGCATCGGGATATGATGATATTTTGAATCATATTCGGATGCTCTTTTAATTATTTGGTATTGTTACAGGTAATCGGGACTATCGTACCACTTAGGTGGTTCACTCATGCTGACAATGAATTGACAAAGATCGGGTCTGATTTTAGCCTCCAGATATTCAAGTGGTCCGAGAGAACACTTGGCGATACGTGTGTTAAAGAAAATAGGAGAGCCCGGAGCCAAGTTCAAAATCTGGGCATCTAAAAAGTCGACTTGGGTTACATTGATTCTTTCTTCACCGGTCTCAAATTTGATTCCATAATGTTTTTGGATAAAATAATATAAGTCTACAATTTGATCATTGTAATTATCTAAATCAGGGAAAAAATCTATTCGCACATAATTTGTTAAAATTTCTACCGGTTGTTCATCTGCACAAATGATTCTCTGCAATCTGAAAACCAGTTCGTTTTCTTCAATCTGCAAGGCTGAAGCAACGGTACTTGGAGCTGGGATACGATCAATCCAAACGCCGCGACTTTTAATTGTTTTTGCATTTGGAATTTCTGTTCGAATATCAATAACATTATGAAATTTAGAAAAGAAAGGAAGTTCATTGTCAGTAATTTTAACAACTTGCGTACCGGCACCTTGGCGAACTTGAATTTTTCGGTCTTTGACAAGAAGATCGATTGCGTGTCGGATAGTAGTACGACTTACTGAAAAAATCTTTTCTAGTTCACTTTCCGTAGGTAAAAAAGAACCAATCGGATAAACATCATTATCAATATCGCTTTTAAGTTTGTTGTATACAATTTTATAAGCTGGAAGTTTGCCCATAACAACCACACTCCTTTTGTTTGAAAATTATCTATTTGAATTTAATTATATAGATAAAAGGCGAAAGTGTCAAAGATAAACTTGTCTGAAAAACTATTTATGTATAAAATAAACAAAAAATATGGTTAAATATTGTGAAAAATAATATCTTTACCAAAATGGATAAAGGTTATATTATGTATATACAAACATAATTAACAATTTCAAAATAAGGAGAAAGATAATGATGGATAAGCAAGTGTATGTACCAAGACCTATAAAAGAAAGTCCTCTTTATGAATTGAAATCAGTTGATGATATAAAAAAATCAGAACAATATTCTGTAAGAATTAATGAAAGAGAAAGATATGTTTACCATACAGAATTTTTTGATTTTGTTTATGCGGTGAAGGAAAAAGAGGAAATCAATGTAGAAATAGAAGTATCAAAACCATTTGAAAAGGTCGTTATACGTCCTTATTCGAGCAAGGTTAATTTTAAAACAGAAAATACAAAGATTACTTTTTCTATGACAGGGAATGAAAGAGCAATCGTGGAGTTAGATGATGAATTAGAAAGTCCGCTATATATTCTATTAGGAGAATATATTCCTTGTCCGGAGAAAGCAGATTATGTGTTCGAGTCTGGGAAAGCATATAATATCGGTGTACTGGAATTAACAAGTAATCAAGTAGTCTATATTGAAGAAGGCGCTGTGGTTAGCGGATATTTTAAATCCAGAATGGCTGACAATATTAAAATATGCGGAAATGGAATCGTATATGGTGGAAACTGGCATAAATGGGATGAGAACAGTGGGGAGCAATTGATCGTTCCGGTGCTTGGTGAAAATATAGAGATTCGTGGAATTACTCTTTTGGATGGAGGGTCTTGGCATATCGTACCGGTCGCTTGTAAAAACGTTTTGATCGAGGCTGTCAATATTTTAGGAAAAGTAATTACAGGTGACGGAATTGATATTGTAGGGTGTGAGAATGTTACAATAAGAAATTGTTTTATCAGAGCAAATGACGATTGTATTTCTGTGAAAGCAGTAGAATTTCAAGATCCATCAGGATGTACAGATGTAAAAAATATTTTGGTTGAAAATTGCTTGTTTTGGAATGCAGAATTTGGAAACACATTAGAAATAGGATATGAAACAAGATGTGACGAAATCTCCGACATTATATTTAAAAATTGTGATATTGTGCATTGTCAATATGAAGGGAATCAATCGGGCGGAGTGCTGACGATCCATAATGCGGATCGGGCAGAAGTCCATGATATTTATTATGAAAATATAAGAATTGAAGATGCACAAGAAAAGTTTATTGATATAAAAACACTGGATTCTAAGTATTCAAAAGACAGAGAACGAGGAATGATCCATGATATTTATTTTAAAAATATTGAAATTGTAGATGGAGTTTTTCCGGTGTCAATTATAAGAGGATATGAAATGAAAAACGAAATATGCAGACCACATGGATTCTATTTTGAAAACATAGTCGTACATGATAAAAAAATAGAAACAGTGAACGATATGCGTATGGTAGTTGAGTTATCAAATGATATTGAATTTAGGTGATTATTATGAGTTTATTATTTGTCGGGACATACACAGAGCGAAATGCACCTGCAATAATTGAAGGGCAAGAATTAGGGAAAGGAATTTATATTTATCAATATGACGAAGAATTGGGTGTTGTGAAAGATAAAGTTCTCTGCATTGAAATGACAAATCCTTCTTGGGTAAGTGTGTATGATGGACGAATATTTGCAGTCAGCGAATCAGAAGATGCTGCAATATTGCAAGAATATGAGATGATTCAAAGAAATGAGGAGACAGCGTTAAATCTGATAAATAAGTTAGTTATGAAAGGAAGTGCATCTTGTCATATAGAAATAGACGAAAAAAGGAAAAGACTGTTTTTATCTGATTATGGAAGCGGAGATTTGAAAGTCATCGATATTTCTAAAAAGGGTGATCTGAGAGTTATACAAGAACTTCATTTTGTAGGAAAAAGTATCAGAGCTGATCGACAAGAAACATCGCATATACATTCGAGTAATTTATATCAAGAACGATTGTTTGCTGCGGACTTAGGGAAAGACAGAATATATGTTTTCGATACTTCCGGAGAATATTTAAAAAAGAAAGAGGAATTGGTAAGTACGGCAGGAGCGGGACCAAGGCATATGGCGGTTTTAGAAAACAGATTTAATGATCAGATGCTTTATGTCGTGAATGAGTTAAATTTATCACTTTCAGTATATAGAAACGGAAAAGAAATTCAAACCTTATCGTTGTTGGGAAAAGAAGACTTAAAAGATAAAGCGTTAGCAGCAGATATTTGTAAGTCAGAGGATGATTATTTATATGTATCTATCCGAGGAAGTGGAGAAATACGTACATTTCAAGTGAAAGATACGGGAGAGCTTGAACAACTTCAAGTTCGTGAACTTTCCGAAAAAGGATTAAGAAGTATTTGTCTTGATAATAGTCAAAAACATCTTTTGGTAGCTGATCAGACAAGTGGGATGATACAAAGTTTTTTGAGAGAAGAAGATGGAACTCTCAGAAAAGGAATTCCGTTGGTTCATGTACCGGCAGCGGTAAAGGTGTTGATTGCGAGGTGAAAAAAGGATGCGAAAAAAGGCGATCGTGACAGGCGGAAGCCGTGGAATAGGAAGAGGGATTGTCAAAAAGCTTGTTGAAGAAGGATACGACGTTGCTTTTTCATATAGTACCAAAAAAGAAGAGGCAGAAAAGTTATGTGAAGAATTGCAAAAAGAAAATGTGAATATATGGTGTCAGCAATCTGATATGTCGATTCCTGAAAATGGTGAGATTTTTTTCGAACAGGCAGTGAAAGTGTTAGGCGGATTAGATTTGTTGGTGAATAATGCGGGAATTACTGTCTTTGGTTCAATTTTAGAATTAGAGGCAGGAGAAATTCAAGCGTTGGTGAATTTAGATCTGTTAAATTATTTGATTTTATCAAGTAAAGCAGCAAGATATATGAAAGAGCATAACATAAAAGGAAACATCATTAATATTACATCTTCCAGGGCGGAAAGAGCATATCCTGAAGATTGTGTATATGGTGGAATTAAAGCGGCAATTAATCGGGCATCACAATCTATGGCTCTTGATCTTGCACCGTATGGTATTCGAGTGAATTGTGTAGCGCCGGGGGCGGTTTGTATTCGTACACCGGAAGAAATAAAAAGAGAACATTTAACAGATTTAGAAGGATTTTGGGAAGGCTTGGGAAGTAGGATTCCGCTGGAAAGAAATGGACGACCGGAAGATATTGGAAATGCTGTTGCATTTTTAGCAAGTGAGAAGGCATCTTATATAACCGGCGAGGTGTTGCGAGTGGATGGTGGATTGATTCTTCCCGGAATGCCGGAAAAATTAGAAGAAGGACAGACGTGTTGGGGAGGAAGAAAATGAATGTAACAATTCGTGATATAAAGACAATATGTTGTGCACCACAAAAAATCAATTTAGTTACAGTGAAAGTGGAGACAAGTGAACCGGGATTATATGGGTTGGGATGTGCAACTTTTGCACATCGACATATGGCAGTAGAAACGGTGATTGAAAAATATTTGAAGCCATATTTGATCGGTCGTAATGTGGCGGATATAGAGGACATATGGCAGTCGATACAAGGAATGAGTTATTGGAGGAACGGACCCGTACTGAACAATGCACTTTCAGGAGTGGATATGGCATTATGGGATATTAAAGGAAAGATGGCAGGAATGCCGCTGTATGATCTGTTTGGCGGTAAATGTAGGACAGGCGTGCCGTGCTATACTCATGCAGAAGGAAATACAATTGAAGAATGTATCGAAAGAGTTGAAAAATTGAAAAATAAAGGTTATCGATACATACGCGCTCAGTTAGGCGGATACGGCGGACGAGAAAATGGATTCGCACCACCGAAAAATGCACCGGATGGTTGTTATTATGACCCAAAGGTATATATGGATAAGACAATTGAATTATTTGAACGATTAAGAGAAAAATTTGGTTGGGATTTAGGACTGTGCCATGATGTTCATGAGCGATTAAGACCAATAGAGGCAGTTGCTTTTTCAAAAGAAATGGAAAAATATAAATTGCTCTTTTTGGAAGATTGTTTATCCCCGGAACAAATAGGGTGGTTCAAACAGATCCGGAATCATTGTGTAACGCCACTTGCAATGGGAGAGTTGTTTAATAATCCAAATGAGTGGGTGTCTTTGATCACAGAAAGAGAAATCGATTATATCAGAATTCACTTAAGTCAGATTGGCGGAATCACGCCGGCAAGAAAGGTGATCGCATTGTGTGACGCATTTGGAGTGCGAACAGCATGGCACGGACCGATTGATTTAACACCAATCGGGCATGCTGTGAATATCCATTTGGATATGTCTTCTCCGAATTTTGGAATACAGGAATGGTCAGATAACGATAATGTCGCATTTGGTGATAGAAATGGAAATGCGTTGGAAGAAGTATTTCTTGGAATACCGCGTATGGAAGATGGATATTTGTATTTAAATGACAAGCCGGGTATCGGTGTAGATATTGATGAAAAGGCAGCAAAAGAATACCCATGCAGCGAAGAAGTTGTTACTTGGGATTGGATGTTACCAAGGCTTCCGGATGGAACAGCGGTGAGACCATAATGAAAAAAACATTTCTGGCGATTCCCCACAAATTGCAGAATGTTTTTAATAAAAAGGAGGTAAAAAATATGAAGATGAAAAGGTGGATGGCTGCAGGAATGGCAGCAATGATGACGATGTCACTCGTGGCGTGTGGCAGTTCGGGAGAGGAAAAAAGGAAGAAGATTCTGCGGGAAAAGGTGGAAAAAAACAGATTAGTTTATCGGTTTGGAATGGTAACTGGGCAGAAGATTTGGAAAACTTTGAAAAAGATTTCAACAGCAAAAATGAAGATATTGAACTTGATGTCCAGATGCAGACCGGCGATTATGCAGATTGGTTAGGTGCAAAAGTTGCGTCAAATGATTTACCGGATATTTATATCTTGACACCATATGCACAAGTACAATCTTTTGCAGAAGCAGGAAGGATCATGGATCTGTCAGAAGAAGGGTTCACAGAGAAAGTATATGAAGAAGCTTTAAATGCCGGAAAAGGAACAGATGGAAAAATTTATGCATATCCGGCTAACTACGAATATTTAGGAGTATTTTATAATAAGGCACTGTTTGAAGAAGCAGGAATCGAAACACTTCCTACAACAAGAGAAGAATTTGAAGCTGCATGCGCTAAATTAGAAGCGGCAGGTATTCAGCCGATCGCTCCTACATATAAAGATTCTTGGACATTGAAACATTTATTTAGCTCCTTGTTAACTCCATTTGTACAGGATGATGTGCCGGGATTTATTGAATCCTTGAATTCGGGAGAAGGAACATTTGATGTAAAAGGAATTGATGAAGTATTTGATTTCTTAGATATTATGAAAAAATACTCAGGAAGTAACATGATGGATCAGGATTCTACATCAGGATTTAATGCACTTGCAAATGGTGAAGCAGCTATGCTTTTATCCGGTGAATTTTCACTTACAACAGTTGCATCAGCGAATCCGGTTCAGGAAATCGGAGTATTTGCAATGCCGGTATCTTCAGATGCTTCTTTAAATAAGTTATCAGTAGATGTAGGAATTTGTTATGTAGTAAATGCAGAAACAGAATATCCGGAAGAGTGTATGAGAGTTCTTGATTATATGAGTAATCCGTATGAAGAGGGCGGATACATTCAGCTTGTCAGCCAGAATCCCGGAGATGCGCCTCCGGCAATGCCATTTGATGGTGGAGCTAAAAGCTTAGCATTAAGCAATTATGAAGAATATGTCAATGCAGGTAATACAGTACCTTGGGTTTATCAGCAGTATACAGCAGGATTTGATGTAACATCCGGTGATATTATTCAGGGATATATGTCAGATGTTTCGGATCGGGAAACAATAATCCAAGAATTAAATAAAGAATATTTGAATTACATCGAATAGTAGTTACAGAGCGTCTCTTGACGTCGATATAAAGTGACGCAGAGGCGCTCTAGTTATTTTGAAAGGAGAAGAACATGTCAATATTATATAAAAAATATAAAAAGTATTATTATATGTTCATCATTCCTGCGCTTCTGTTATACACATTTGCATTGCTCATACCATTATTTTTAGGAACGATACCATTTTCATTTGAAAACTGGAATTTGATGCGTGGAACAAAAAGCTTTGCAGGATTTGAAAATTATATAAAGCTCTTTTCAGATGCAGATTTTTGGAAGGCATTTTTATTTAATTTGAACTTAGGTGCATGGACGATCATTGGAAGTAATGTCGTTGGATTTATCATTGCATATTTCTTGAATAAAAGTATAAAGGCTAAGGGACTGATCCGAGCATTGTTTTTTATACCAAACATTATTTCCGCTGTGTTAGTTGCATTTATCTGGACATTTATTTTTGCACAGATTCTTCCAAATATTGCGGAGATGATGAATTTGGAGTGGTTAGGCAGTATCAGTTGGTTTGGAAGTCCTAAAACCGCTACGTTTACAATTATATTAGTATCTATCTGGCAGCAAGTAGGATTTTTAATGATCATTTATACTGCGGGATTGCAAACGATACCGGATGAATTGATAGAAGCCGGAAAAATTGACGGATGTACAGGATTGCATTTGATCCGTCATATCCAATTGCCTTTGCTCATGCCGACGATCACGATTAACCTTTTCGTGTCAATATCAGGTGCATTTAAGGCGTTTGACGTACCGAATGCAATGACGGCAGGAGGACCTTACGGATCGACAATGACTGCGGCTATGGATATTTATAAAGAAGCATTTGTGAAATACAATCTGGGATATGGAGCAGCGAAATCGGTTGTACTGTTTTTGACAGTTGCGGCAATTACTTTGATCCAGTTACGTATTACGAGAAAGCGGGAGGTTGAATTATGATAAAGAGCAAGAAGTCTAAAAAAGAGATTGCGATTATGGTCATATTACTTGTTCTTGGTATTATTTTTATCTCTCCGATCTTATTGTTGGTAATGAATAGTTTTAAGCCGTATAAGGATATGATTTATAATTTCTTATCACTGCCAATTCCATTTACGATGGAGAATTATGCTGTTGCAATTCAAAGAATGGACTTTTTCAGAGTGTTTCTGAATTCAGTGATCGTGACAGGATTGACCGTATTTTTTGGCGTGATCTTCAGTTTTATGGCGGCATATGGAATTTCACATATACGCTCGAAAAAGGGGAAATTTTTATATTTTCTGTTTACAATGGGACAGATTATTCCTTTTCACACGATCATGATCGCACTTCAAACAATGACGGCAGATTTGAAACTGAATAATAAGTTGTGGGTTTTAGTTTGTTTATATATCGGTTTTCATTCTGCGTTTGGAATCTTTACTTATGTGGGGTTCTTAAAATCCATTCCAAAAGAGTTAGAGGAGGCTGCCTGTATTGACGGATGCGGTGTAGTAAGGACTATGGTACAAGTGATCTTTCCGCTGGTAAAACCGACGAGTATCACAATCGGAGTGTTGTTTTTCCTTTGGACATGGAATGATTTTCTGATGCCAAGTCTTATGATAAGTGATTCAAATAAGCGAACATTAACAGTTATGATCTATATGTTTAAGAGTAATGCCAGTTCAGAATGGAATTTGCTTATTGCTGCATTGACATTGTCGATTATTCCGATCGTAGTTCTTTACATTTTGGCACAGAAGTATATTACCAGCGGAATTACAGCAGGAGCAATAAAAATGTAGAGAGGTGATATTTTGGATAATTTAAATGTAAATATTATAAATGGATACAGAACGCAGAAGATGGCTGAAAATATTTATGCAATCGATGAATTCGGAATTGATCTTATGTATCTGGTCTTGGGGCAGGATAAAGCGATGCTTGTAGATACTGGTGCCGGAATCGGAAAATTAAAAAATGTTGTGGAAGTGTTTACAGAAAAACCGGTATTCGTTGTGAATACCCATGGACATATGGATCATGCAATGGGAAATTATGAATTCCCAGAATGTTATATGAATGAAAAAGATTTGTTTCTGATAAGTCCGGAATATGTAACGGACGAGAGATGGAAGGATTTTTGCGAAAAAACAGTACGTGAACCATATTATGATGGACCGGATCTGAAAAATGCAAATTTAAGATTACCTCAAAAATTAAAACCGGTAGAAGGTGGAAATAAATTTGATTTAGGCGGATACCAATATGAAGTGCTCGAAACTCCGGGACATACGCCTGGAAGTATTGTTTTACTAGATTCTGAAAATAGAATTTTGATAGCCGGAGATTCCATTGTAAGCACGCCGATCTTGATTTTTGAAAACTATTCTACAACAGTGGAGGAATACCATAAAGGTCTGCTTAAATTGCTTGAAAGAGAAAATGAATTTGATCTTATTTTACCGGGACATTTTTTAAGACCGATCGGAAAAACTTATTTGCATGATCTGATTAAATGTGCAGAAAAGATTTTAGATGGAACAGTAGAATCAGAAATTGTTGATTTTAGTCATATGAGTTCGGAGAAGGCTATAAAAGGAATGTATGGAAATGCATCGATTGTTTATAATGAAAAGCACATTTTTAATACATGAAATAAAAGAAAAAATGAGGTAGCAATTTGAATTGTTATCTCATTTTTTTCTTTCGATAAACGGTTAGGTGTGATACATATAAGGATATTTGCAGAACATGCAGCGAGTCCGATGAAAAGTGCATATTTGGAATATTGAATTTTAGTAAATGGTTTATAAAGGCTTTATAAAAGCGGATGCCGGAACTGTTGCCGAAAAATTTTTCTATGTTATAATGATGATTATGCTAAAAACAGAGAGGATGTAGATACGATGCGAATCGGACGAAAAACACCAAAGAAGGAAAAAGCGACGATGTCCGTGTCGCTCTATGGGAATTTATTCTTTGTCGTGTTAGAGTTAGGAATGGCAATTTATACAAGTTCTCAGGCGGTACTTTTGGATGCGGTTTATGATGGGATTGAATTTTTTATGTTGTTGCCATCGGTATTTTTGATACCGCTTCTTTATAAACCAAGTAACGAGAAACATCCGTTTGGATACATGCAGATTGAAACGGTTTTTATTGTAGTCAAAGGTATTACAATGACGGCGGTTACAATCGGGCTGATCGCAAACAGTATGAATATTGTGCTACATGGAGGAAGAGTTGTTTCTTTTGATACTGTTGCAGGATTTGAGTTGACAGCATGTCTGATCGGTATTGCGGTTGCATTGTATTTGAAGTATCGGAACAGCACAATGAATTCACCGCTCATACAGGCGGAGATGCAAGGATGGGAGATTGATAGCATTATTTCAATCGGAATGGCAGCAGCTTTCTTTTTACCGACCGTTCTTCCATTTCCATGGATTCAGGCATTGGTTCCTTATCTGGATTCTATTTTAACGATCATTTTGTCTATGATCATGCTGCCTATGCCAATTAAGACGGTAATTTCGGGAATCCGAGATTTGCTATTGATTTCTCCGGGAGAAGAAACCATTCAAGAAATCCGAGAGTTGGTAGAACCGGAGTTGAGAGGGTGTCGCTATTCAGATCTTTATTATGAAGTCGTAAAAACAGGAAGAAAACTTTGGATCAGTGTATATATTACATTAGAAAAAGATGAGATTTCTGTACGTCGTTTCAAAATTTATCAAAAACGCTGTATTTCAGCGCTTGCGCAGAAGTATACGGATTTCTATTTTGAATTGTTGCCGGAGATCGAATTGGAGCCGGGAGAGATGGAAGAAATCGTAAAAGAGGCAGTCGACGGCGAAGGTCTTCGTGGTTGAGTAAGTTGCGCAAAAAACTTACATAAACGATTTAGAAATGAAAGAAGAACGAGATATGGAACGTGTGATAACATCAGCAGTAAAATATTGTACAGAGTGTGAAAAAATATGTTCAAATGACATTATAATTCTATTAGGGATTGAAAATGAGTTAAATATAACGATGGATGCAGGGGAAGGGATGATCTTGACAGAAGATGAAATAATCGTGATCAATTCGAAAATACCTGTTTCAATTCAGGCAACGAAGTCTTTATATGCAGAATTTACGATTTCACTTAGAAAGTTTAGAAAATTATTTCCAAACAAAAAGTATCGTTTTCTATGTAATTCGACAAATACAAAAAATGATAATTTTGCAATATTACGAAAATATTTGACCGAATTACTTGTGTTACAGTATGAAAGAACCGAGTATCAATGGGCGGAATGGAATAAAATAAGTTGTGAAATTTTGATTTTTTTAGTAAGTAACTTTGCAACAAATGTAGTTATCACAGAACACAATCCCCTTTTTGAAAATATAACGGATTACATTAGCGAGCATTTTCAAGAAGATTTATCATTAAAACAGATCAGTAGCCAATTTTGCATGACACCAACATATTTTTCGCGATTTTTCAAGAAAAATTTCGGGATAAATTATTATCAGTATTTATGTAATGTAAGATTAGAGAATGCGTGGGAAGATCTGCTGCATAGTGATAAAAATTTGTTATGTGTGGCAATGGATAATGGATTTCCAAATGAAGCTTCTTTTCGGAAATATTTTACAGAACGATATGAGATGTCACCATATGAATATCGGATAGAACAAAAGGTAAAAGAAGAGTTTGAAAAGAAAGAACAAACAGAAAATCTGCAGACAGCAATAGAAAAGTTGGGCGGTATTAAAGCTGTGGATCAAATTCAAGACCTTATCTCGGTAGATGTCGGTAATAAACAGCTATACAGACCATACTGGAGAGAAATTATTAATCTGAGAGATTGTAATTTGCTGCTGAATTATGAAGCAAGGGAACAGTTTGAAGAGCTGCAGAAAGAGTTGAATTTTAAATATGTCAGAATACATTTAGATTGGAGTAAGTTTTCGGAAGAAGAGATCTATACGTTTTATCTGGAAGAACAAGTTTTTGATTTTCTTTTAAAAAATAATTTGAAATTATGGTTTACTATTTCGGTCAGAGAATTACAAGAATCAGAAATGCTGTTTGCATATTTGAAAAAAATGCTTTCTCATTTTGCGCCGCATTATGGAAGTAATGAGATAAGAAACTGGCGTTTTGAATTAGAATACAATACTTTATTTGATGAGAAAAAAGCGGAATTATATTGGACTTTATACGATAAGATCAAAGAAATTCTTGCGATATATCAGATAGAGGAATTGTTTGGTGCAGGTTTGGAATTGGGGGATTGGGATGGAATCCGACAATTTGAAGAATTTGCAAAAAAGAATCAAAGAAAATTACCTGCATTGACTATGCAGGTAAAACCGTACGTTTGTATGGAAACAGGGGACGGTATGACCGTCAACCGTATTACGGATAGTGGATACGTTAAAAATCAGCTTCAGATTTTTTACGAATCTTTTGCGGATCTGATTTCGGAGATCAAACATATTTACATCACAGATTATTATGATAGCATTCAACAGATGAATATTTTAAATGATTCTTGTTATCGAGGCGCATCGATCATAAAAAATGTGATTGAGTGTTTTGAAAAAACAAATGCTCTGCCACATAGTGTTCCGCTGGATCTCTGCTATATAAATGGAATGAAAGATAAAGTTCTATTCGGAGGAGACGGATTGATCACAAAACAAGGATTGCGAAAGCCGTCCTATTATGCATATTCTTTCTTACAAAAAGTGGGACCATATTATTTGGGAAAAAATGAGTATGCGATCGTATTTGGAAATGATTTCTTAGATTATCAGATTATATGCCACAACTGCAAAAGATTAAGTTATCATTATTATCTGGATGAGATGAAACAGCAGTTGGAGAAGATGGAACGATACTTTGACGACGAAAATGAAAAAGAACTGAAGATTCGGTTAGAAAATGTGAAAAACGGACGATATATCTTAAAAAAGCATTCTGTAAACATAGAGCATGGCAGTGTGCAGGATGAATTGAGAAGAATTGCACCACATGAAAAGATAATTATGCCGGCATTTTTACATAATGATGATGTCGAGTATTTAAAGCAGATACTCGTACCTCAACAAACATTGAGAACATATGAAGTAAAAGATGAAGTGTTAGAATTACAGATCACATTGTCTGCAAATGAAATATGTTATTTAAATATCCAGTATGCTTACGAATAGAGTATATGCAGGAAGAAAAGTTTGAGAAAGATAATTATTTTTGAAAATATTATCCTTTTCAAGCTTTTTTTCTTACGAAAATATGGAGAAGAAAGATATTTATCATAAAGAAACATGATTATTCGGGAGAAAATAGTTTTTGTTAAAAATATAATAATAGCGTAGTTGTACAAAGGAACGTTCCTCCTTTTGTACACCAGTGCCGGACATAGCAAGTAACCAAGTATATACAGGTGGAGAGGAAAAGCGAAAAGGTGGGAGAAGATGAAAATTTTAGAAGCAGCTATTAACAGCAGACAGGATGTAAGTCTTACAGCATATCTACAGGATGCCGGGAAAGAATTTAGAAACATAACAAAAAGACCGGCAGTTTTAGTGATTCCGGGAGGCGGATATCAATTTTGCTCGGATCGTGAGGCGGATCCGGTAGCATTTGCCTATTTGAAAGCAGGATATCATGCATTTGTATTAAGATATTCTGTTGGAGATGATCATAAATGGCCCGAGCCATTGGAAGATTATGAGGATGCAATGGAATACATTAAAAATCATGCAGAGGAATGGAATGTTTTGTCTGATAAAATTGCTGTTGTCGGATTCTCAGCAGGAGGTCATCTTGCAGGAGCAGCGGCAACGATCGCAAAGCATAAACCGGTAGCAGCAATACTTGGGTATGCCGTACTCAATGAAGTAGTAGATGAGATTGCAGAAGATGCGCCAATCATTGCAAAACAAGTAGATTATGATACAGCGCCATGTTTCTTATTTGCATCAAGAGCGGATAATGTAGTACCTATAAAAAATACATTAGATATGGCGATCTCATTAGATAAAGCCGGAATCACATTTGAAAGTCATATTTATGCGTTCGGTCCACATGGATTTTCAGTAGGAGATACTGCGATCCAGACAAGGGAGAGTGCATTTTGTGAGAGGATTCCAAACTGGGTACAAGATAGTATTGGATTTTTAAAAGATGTAATGGGTGATTTTTGTGTCGGCACTGCGGAAGATAAGATTTTATCAAAGCCAAAATGTAAAGCACATGTGACAGATGACGAAAGTGCATGGCTTTCTTTGGATTGTACAATTGGAAGAATCATGGGCAACCCTGCAGCAAAAGAAGTTCTGACCGATGTAATTGAAGAAATGAAAAAAACAATCATTCCGTTTACGCCGGAAATGACATTTGATGATATGATGAATTGCTTCAGCAGAATGAAATTACGGGATATACTTCATGAGGAATCGATTGAAATCAATGAAGAACAAATAGATGCACTTTTGAGAGAAGTCCCGAATATCTGACAAAGATGAAACGCAAAATGATAATAGAGTCACCGTGTGAGTGCAATATCACACAGAAAGGATATTATGAAGAAAGCAACGAAAAATTCATTATACTATTCCATGGGATTTATGTCCCAAAATATTATCTGGTATATGATCAACACATATTTAATGTTGTTCTATACAGATGTAGTAAGTCTTTCAGCGGGAGCAATTTCAACGATTATGCTGGTAGCGCGTGTATGGGATGCTGTAAATGATCCAATGATGGGGGTGATTGTAGATAAGACAAAATCAAAATGGGGCAAATTCAGACCTTATATTATCATTGCACCGCCGTTCCTCGCTATCTTTGATATTTTGACATTTACAGTATGGCCGGTGGAAGGAGCAATGAAAGCCGTACTATGCGGTGTTTCTTATATTCTTGCCGGAATGGCATATACGGCAGTAGGTGTAGCGATCAATGGTATTGTAAATAGATTGTCCACAGATTCAAATGAAAAAATGAAAATTATTTCTATTGCAAATGTAGCAAGTAATGTACTTCAGACAGTACTTGCGGCTGTGGCAATGCCAATGATTTTATTTTTCAGCAAATCAGATACGGTGAACGGAAGAGGATTTTTATGGACAACAGTCATCCTTGCACTTGTTTCTGTTCCGTTATTTTTGATATGTGGATTTAAATGTAAAGAAATTGAGATCATAGAACCCGTGAAAAAAGAAAATAAAGGTTCTTTTGCAAAAGATTTAAAATTAATGTTGAAAAATAAACCTCTTGTAATTTCAATAAGTACAGTGTTTATTGGAGCTATTGGTGCGATGGCCCGAATGTCATTGCTTACATATTATGTTATTTATGTAGTGGGTTCTTATACAATGATATCCGCAGTGTTTACAACATTGACTGTGTGCCAGATTATTGGTACGGCAACATTACCTTGGGGAACAAAGAAATTCGGAAAGAAAGGTTATATGATCATCCTGCTTATTATTAATGCCGCAAGTGATCTGGTTCTGTTCTTTAATGGACATCCGACAATTGCATTTGTACTTGGAGTTTCTGTAATAGGAGGATTTTCACAGGGGGCAGGTGCTATCTCTTATGGAATGATGTGCGATAGTATTGACTATGGCGATTATAAATTAGGGGTTCGTAATGAGGGGATTTCTTCTTCGTTGATGAGTTTCTCGGTTAAATTGGCATCAGCTATTACAGGCTCATTAAGCATCTGGTTACTTGCAGCGGCAGGATACGTTGCAGGAGAACAGCAGAGTGCATCTGCAATGACCGGAATTAATGTGATTGTTAATTTAATTCCGGCAATTCTTCAGCTTGTTGGAATCATCCCGCTTATCTGGTATAAATTGGATTCTAAAAAGATGGATGAGGTTGCAATTGCGTTAAAGGAAAGAAACGAAGGAATGAAATAGAGGCAAAAGAGGAGGAATATACGTCATTAGGACGATTGATAAGCAGAGGTCAAAACAGTATATAGGGATGATGCCCAAACATATAATGGCAAGAGTTGATAAGGTTCTTGCCATTTGTGCTGATAAAATTTCATTTTAGGACGGCGTCTTAGTAAAGCTTTCGGAGTTGAGCAAGGACAAAGAACATGCTAAAATAGATACCATAATAGGATTCTGAGTTTCGGAGAAACGTGGGAAGAAAGCGAAAACGATAAATATTAAGAAGAAACGGAGAAAAATAGTATGGGCAGAAAGGTAAAATGGGGTGTACTCGGAACCGCAGATATTGCCAGACGGTGTACGATCCCGGCAATGCAAAAAGCAAAGAATTGTTATCTTTACGGAATTGCAGGAAGATCTAAAGAAAAAGCAGAACAATTTCAGGAACAATTCGGTTTTGAAAAAGTGTTTGGTTCGTTAGAGGCAATGTTGGAAGACGAGATGGTTGAAGCAGTCTATATTCCTCTTCCGAATACAATGCACAAAGAATGGGTGATCAAAGCTGCGGAACATGGGAAACATGTGTTGTGTGAGAAGCCGCTTGCCGGAACGGAAGCAGATGTGAAAGAAATGATTGAAGCATGTGACAAAAACGGAGTCTTGTTTATGGAAGCATTTGCATATTTACATAGTCCGTTGATTCAATCTGTAAAAGAAACAATCCGTTCCGGTGCGATCGGAGAGCTTTCTTTTATGGAATCTATTTTTATTACACCAGGATATACAGCTGAAAATATTCGTGTACGCAGAGAAACATTAGGAGGATCTGTTTACGATCTTGGATGCTATTGTACAAGCCTGACGTTGTCAGTTTTTGAAGAAGAACCGAAAGAGATAAAAGCAATCGGACATTTTACAGAGCAACAGATCGATGATTTTGCGACGGCATATTTGGGATTTGGTAATGGAAGCCGGGCATGTATGACATCTGGAATGTGTTCTGCGCAGAGGGGAGATCGCTTTTTTATCTATGGAACAGAGGGCACGATCGAAGCGCCGATTTCATTTAATGAAGAAGGAACATTGGCATACTATGTGAAAAAAGAAGAATCCAGCCGAGAAATTACGGTTACAGCACCGGATAACTATATGCTGGAAATCGAGCAGTTTGGGGGATGTATCACAGATGGCGAAAATCCACGAGTAACACATGAATTTTCATTGCGTAATGCGCGGGTGATGGATCGGATTCTGAAAGAAATCGGATATCAGTGATATCAGAACGGGAGATTTCCAGAGGAATTTCAAACAAAAGGAAGTCGGAGTTTCCGGCTTCCTTTTTAAAAATCAGTATGTTGAATAAGGGGGGCTGACGGTTATCGGATTTATTAAAGCAATGGGACATGTGATCGATGCAGTTACCGATCCATTGATTGCTGCAAAAAGTGATCGAAGTCGAAATAAAAATGGAAGAAGGATCCCGATGATGAAATGGGCGGCATTCCGTTCGGACTTTGTGCATTGCTGATTTTTTGTGTTGCAGAGATCATAGTATGTTTTAGTGATAAATGGTCATGGCTTGTATTTTTGCATTGTTTGTATCATTTCCATTTGCAGTGCTGAATGTACTTCCGGCTTCCATGATGGCAGATATTATCCAGTACGATACGATTACTTCAGAAATCAATCAAGAGGGAATCTTCGGTGCTGCAAGGAGTTTTATTGTAAAAATGGGAAATTCTTTTGCGATTATGATCGTTCCATCCCTTACGGTGATCGGAGCGGCAGCAGGAGAAAATGTCGGAAAAGCAGGACTGAAATGGACGGCGGTAGCAGGGGCATTATTTTGTATGGCAGCAGTCGTTGCTTTTTTGAAATATAAAGAAGGAGAAGTGCTGAACTGCATTCGCGGGCAGGAGCAGAACTAGAGAAGATGAATATTTTGATTGCAATTTTTATGATTTTTATAGCCGGATTATTTTTCTTATTTCTTCGTGCAGAAATGTGTAAGGTGAAAGGAAGCAAATTAGCAGAAAAGAAGCCTGTATTTTCAGAAAAAAACTTGGAGGGATTTTCAGGGAAAAACTTGGGAGAGTTTTCGGAAAAAAATTCGGAAGATAGGCAAGTATATTATAGTAAAAGGCTGGCGGAAATGATTTCTTGTCAGACAGTATCGAAAAAGGGTGAGTTTCATCCGGAAGAATTTTATAAATTACGTTCCGTCATAAGTAACCTGTTTCCTGAAGTGACAAAAAAAGCGGAAGTTCTTTATTTTGGAGAGGATTGTTATCTTTACAAATTCGAAGGAAGAGAACCGGGAAAAAATGTAATGCTCATGTCACATCATGATGTGGTTCCGGCAGAAGGCGAGTGGAGTTATTCGCCATTTTCCGGACAGATTGCAGAAGGATGTATTTGGGGACGGGGGACAGTGGATACGAAAACCCCGCTTTTTGCAGAGTTTTCTGCGTTGGAAGAGTTATTAAAAGAAGGCTGGATTCCCCCATGTAATGTGTACCTTGTTTCTTCTCATAATGAAGAAATCGCAGGAGATGGGGTACCTCTTGTTTTGCAGTGGCTGAAAGAACAGAAGATAACATTTGAATGGATTTTGGATGAGGGAGGTGCTGTGATTGATGCGCCGATGAGCGGAATGGATTGTAAATGTGCGATGCTTGCAGTTCATGAAAAGGGACGTTATACCATTCGGGTGAAAGCGGCACAGGCGACCGGACATGGCAGCTTGGTGAAACAATTAAAATCGCCGGCGGTTCGTATCGCAGGATTGATCACAAAAATAGAAAAGAAACAACCGTTTATCCGAAAAATATATCCGGAAGTTTTGGCAATGTTCGAATCACTGGCTCCTTATATGAAATTACCGATGCGACTGATCTTTGCAAATATGTGGTGCTTTGGCGGGATATTAAAGCGATTGATCCCGGTATTGAATGCACAGGCAGGTTCTATGCTTGGTACGACTTGTACCTTCAAAAATTTGCAGACAACAGAGAATGGAGATTGCACGGCAGAGGTGTTTTTCCGCTGTGTGAAAGAGGAAGATTTAAAAACAGATTTGGAAACATTTCAGAAGATTGCTGAGGAATTTCAGGTTGAGGTAGATGAGATCATTGAAAATGAATATCATCGTCCGGCAAATATGCAGAGCAGAGGATATTATTATATAAAATCTTGTGTGGAAGAAGAGTTTGATTACGCTGCGTGCGCACCATTTATTCTTCCGGCTGGAACCGATGCCCGTCATTTTAGTGAACTGAGTGATGCCGTGATCCGTTTTGCACCCATCGATATTAATAATCAGCAGTATGCTTCTGTACATGATAAGAATGAGAATATCGGAATGGAGTCCGTAGCGAGAGCGGTTGCATTTTATAAAACGGTATTACGAAAATTGTAAGAGAAAAGGAAAACTGAAAAGATAAGAAAGTCTGATCGAAGAGTGGAAGAAGGGAGTATGAAAGCGTTTATGGGAAAAGACATGAAAAAAGACCTGGAAAAAGATATGAAAAAAGAGATGGAAAAGAATGTGGAAAAAAATGCGAAAAAGAATGAGGAGAAAAATATCGATAGGGAAGATTTGAGAAAATTGATCGATATTGCTGCCGGAAGAGTTCCTGCCGATCTGGTTATAAAAAATTGTAAGGTGGTCAATGTTTTCTCTGGTAAAATTGTAGAGGGAGATATTGCAATCAGTAATGGAACAATCGCGGGAATCGGAGAATATCAAGGATATGAAGAAGTTGATGGTGAAGGTCGATTTGCGGCACCTGGATTTATTGACAGTCATATTCATATTGAATCCTCCTATGTCAGTCCGGAAGAACTTGGTCGCTTGCTGGTACCGCATGGGGGAACGACGATCATTGCAGATCCGCATGAGATTGTAAATGTGTGTGGGATTACAGGATTGGATTATATGATGGAAGCTTCGAAAGGAACAGCTCTTGATATTAAGTTTGTTCTTCCGTCTTGCGTGCCGGCAACTCCGTTCGAACATTCGGGAGCAGTGATTAATGCTTCCGATATGGAGAAACCTATCCAGAGAGAGGAAATTCTGGGATTGGGTGAATTTATGAATTTTCCGGGAGTAATACAGGCAGAAGATACTGTGTTAGATAAATTGCTGGTTGCGAAAAAAGAGGGAAAGATAGTTGATGGACACGGACCAGGAATTGCAGGGAAAGAATTGAATGCTTATGCATCGACAAGAATTTTGGCAGACCATGAATGTTCGACAGTGGAAGAAATGGAAGAACGATTAGAGCGGGGGATGTATATTTTACTGCGTCAAGGATCCGTTTGTCATAATCTACGTACATTGTTAAAAGGGGTTACAGAAAGAAATAGCAGAAGATGTCTTCTTTGTTCGGATGACAGACAACCAAAAACGATTCTGAAGGAAGGACATTTGGATGATCATTTGAGAATCTGTGTTGAAGAAGGATTAGATCCGGTGACAGCCATACAGATGGCATCATTGAATGCAGCAGAGTGTTTTGGATTAAAAGACCGTGGGGCGATTGCGCCGGGGTATCGTGCAGATATTGTGCTTTTAGATGATCTGAAAAATTTTCATGTAGAAAAAGTATGGATCAAAGGTGTTCTTGTGGCAGAAAAAGGAAGGTATATTCCACAAATAGAGAAATATGATATTTCTTCTGTAAAAGGAAGTGTGATCGTAAAAGATTTTTCGAAAGAAAAGTTTAAAATGCATTTGAAAAAGAATACAGTAAACGTGATTGAAATCCTTTCGGGAGGTGTTGTGACCAGAAAGGCAACGGCAGAAGTTGCTTTGAATGAAGAGGGCGAATTTGTATATGATCCCAAGGTTGATCTTGTAAAAGTTGCAGTTGTAGAGAGACATCAAGGAACGGGAAATGTGGCGTGCGGTTTTTTGAAAGGATATGGAATCAAACAGGGGGCGGTTGCACTGTCTGTTGCGCATGATTCACACAATATCATTGTTGTAGGTGTCAATGACGATGAAATGGAGTTTGCTGTACAAACTTTAATCGCGCAGGAGGGCGGAATTGTACTTGTGAAGGGCAAAAGGGTAGTTTCCAGTATGCCAATGCCGATTGCGGGCTTGATGAGTGACCAGAGTGGTGAATGGGTAGATCAAAAATTGACAGAGATTCATCAAAAAGCATATGAGGAACTTGGAATCTGCGGTGATGTAGAACCGGTTATGACGCTATGTTTTATGTCTTTGGCAGTGATTCCGGAAATAAAACTTACAGATATGGGACTGTTTGATGTGACGAGATTTTCATTTATACCGGGGGAAGCGTGAAATTAGATGGACGGTTAAAAAGAAATGGATGAAGAAGCGGTTTTATTTAGAAAAGAAGGTATTATGAGGGAAACAATAGATTATTATAATGCAAATGTAAAGAAATTCTTTGATGATACAGTTTCTGTTAATTTTACACATATTCAAAATATATTTCTGGAATTGCTTCCAAAACGAGCAATAATTCTTGATTTTGGTTGTGGATCTGGTAGGGATACAAAATATTTCTTAGAGCAAGGATGTATAGTAGAAGCGGTAGATGGATCATTTGCAGTGTGCGAAGCGGCGAGTAAATATACCGGTGTCCGTGTAAAACAGATGTTGTTTCAGGAGTTGAATGAAAAAGAAATATATGATGGTATTTGGGCATGCGCATCTATATTGCATGTTAAGAGGGGAGAATTACCGGAAATAATTCGCAAAATGAGCGAGGCAACAAAAGTGAATGGGGTCATTTATCTATCTTTTAAGTACGGAGATTTTGAAGGAGAGAGAAGTGGTAGATATTTTACGGATATGACAGAGAATGCTATGGCAGAATTGTTGAAGGAGTTTCCTGAATTAAAAATAGAAAAACAATGGATCACGAGAGATGTGAGATCCGGCAGAGGAAATGAAAGATGGTTAAATACGATTCTCAGGAAATGGAGGGGCAATTACATATTGATCCCGAATATTATAATGCGTTAGATTTGGCAGGGTTTTCAAGAATGATGAAGGATCCCTCTTATTGTTATAAATTTTATTGGTTGGAGGCGATTGTCCAATTGATTTCTGAGGGCAAGAAAGAAGCTTCCTACAATGAAATTATTAATGAGATGATTTCCAATGCATGGTATTCTGTATTGGAATTTCATGTTCATCTCAGTGGGATTGGAGGAGATGGAGAAATCAAAGACAGTCTAGAAAAAGCTGTGTTAAAGTTACATAAATTAAGTCGTCTGTCGAGTAATGCTTCCAAAATAGAAATAAAGAACAAAATTATTGCCTATGATAAAGAACTGCATGGGGAGAAAATGACTCTTACGCAAAATGTGCCATATAAAGCCTTATCAGGATTTGCCAATAGAGATTCGGAGTGGATTGATCTAAATAGCAGTGCGGGCAGAATGATGGATTACTATAATCGACTCAGTAAGATTGCGAGACCACTTCCATATACATTTGGTGAACAAAAAGGTCTGGAACGAAAAGCAATATTTCATGAATCATGGATTCAAATGATACAAGATCATATGGTTTCAATTCTCGGCTGGATCCAGTATGAGAAAGTTCGTTGGCTTCAGAATAATAATCCGGAAGTTCCGGGACTTGTATATAAACTGGCACCGTTAGACGATAAAATGAGAAAATTAGGGCATGTCAGGAAATTATGGGAAGGGATTTTAGATACCACTTGTATTATAGATGTATTTAAAAATACACCAATAAAAAAAGAATCATACGATGTAGATCATTTTATACCATGGTCATTTGTAATGAATGATGAGTTGTGGAATTTGATGCCGATGGATTCCACATTAAATTCATCGAAAAGTAATCGATTACCGAAATGGGACAAGTACTTTTTGAGATTTGCTCAGAACCAATATATGATGTATGAACAGGTTCATGAAAAAACAAGAATTCGAAAACTGTATGAATCATGTTACAGAGATAATCTTCATTCTATATGGGCGAGTCAGGAATTATACCGAAAAGGAAATACAAAAGAAGAATTTTTCGGAATTTTGGAAAAGAATATGCGCCCGGTATATGATTCTGCCAGAAGGCAGGGGTATGAGATATGGATGGTGTAAGGGGAGTTGGGAAGGAATTCTAAATTTGGTAAAATGGGGCAAAACAGATGGGATTAATGTGAGTTTGGAGATGGGATGTGATGCGAGTATTAGTCATATGCTGTGGCATGGTATCAACCGCCCCTTGAAAAAGCCTTTAAAATCAGGGGATATAGTAAATTCAAGGTAAGCGCAAAATAATTCGACGGATTGCTTTGCCCTAAAATTCAGTCCATAATCATCATTAGAGAGTGCAAGCACTTTACTTCATCTTCTGTTGCTAGAAATGATAGGTGAGAGCATTTTACTCGATTCGATTTATGGAGGACTGCTCATGAGAAGCAAAAGAATACCTGCAGAAGAACAATACCGTCTCATCATGGAATGCCGTCAAAGTGGATTGACAGATCATCAATGGTGTGTGGAACATG
>ENA-OQKY01000314-OQKY01000314.1-human-gut-metagenome-genome-assembly--contig:-NODE-314-length-55562-cov-37.059782_pt1 | contig 55562 bp, 48 predicted proteins | sample MGYA00242652_ERZ504805 | MGnify/ENA primary metagenome ERZ504805 (study PRJEB26092, sample SAMD00036400) | human gut metagenome | host: Homo sapiens | study: EMG produced TPA metagenomics assembly of... | reverse complement strand
GGTCTGATGAACTCCCGGATTCCTGCAGGACAAAAACTAAAAAATAATAGTGCTGTTCCGTTTGGCAAGCAAAACTTGTTGAACGGAATTTTTAATTTGTCAAGGTACGGATTATTTCCTGCTTACCTTATTAGTACACTACTTTGTTCATTATATTCTGTACAGTTTTAATGATATATTTTCATACACATAGAAAAACATAATATTAAAAAATAAGATTCGAGGTAAAGTTCTATGAATAATTTATCCTGTATCCTACCGTTTAGTAATAGTGAGATTATACCAGAAGTAATGACAGTCGATGATGTATCTCAATATTTATGTATTGGAAAAAATACTGTGTATGAGCTTCTGCACAGTAATCAACTTAAAGGATTTCGAATTGGTAAATCATGGAGAATCAGTAAAGATGCTTTAAATCTTTACATAAAAAAAAGTTCCGGCTTACTGTAAAACAGTAAGCCGGAATCATTTATCACTGTAAACCGTCTATGTCCTTGTATATACGCTAAGCAATATAAATTAATACAAATTTAATCCATCTTCATATTCCTTTAATAACATTTCTTTAGCCTCTTTATGTCCTTGAACTGCTGCTTTTCTAAACCACATAAGTGCCTTTGATCTATCTATAGTGCGCCCTCTCCCCAGTTCATAACTTATGCCCATTTTGTATTGAGCAGCCGCATTTCCATTTTCAGCAGCCCTTTCATACCAAAAAAGTGCTTTTTGCTTATCTTTCTCACATCCATATCCAAATTCATAACATTTGGCAAGTTTACATTGTGCTGGTTCATATCCAAGTGCAGCAGAGTCCTCATAATACTTTACCGCCGTATACAGATTAATCTTACCCTTTCTCCCTATATAATAATCTTCTCCCTGAATAAACAGTTCTTCTGCTGTCAGATTTTCTGTATCCGTTGTATTCTTATGTAATTTATTATTCAAAAAATTGTTCGCATCTAAAATCGCTTTATTAATATCATGACTATTTACAATATTTTTCTTTGTCTTTTTATCCTCAAGTACCATTTTTACCTTACACATTTCATATAAAAGTGCAACTAACAATACTGTATTTTCCGTTATAAGTTTTTCATCATCTGTAAAACATTCCCAATTTATTTTATTATTGATTATTACTATATTTTCAAGAGTATCCATATGCTCTTTATAATTTAATTCTACAGTTTTTAAACTAAAATTGAATTTTTCAGCTGCCCTATACAATTGTTCTAAATAAGAACATATTTCATCAACTAATTCCTTTTCTTTATCTACTTTATCCTCTATTTCATCTGCCTTTTTTGATACAGAATCACCTACCTTGTTAAAAATAAATCCCCCCAATAGCACTCCCATTCCAAGAGTCGAAGCCCCCAGCACAGCACTTCCCAAGGCAATTCCACCTCCACCAGCAGCTATAGAACCGCCTCCCAAAAAAGCCAAAGTTGCATTTGTCGCAGCTGCTCCAGAAAGGCTTGCAATTGCAGTGCCTGTTGAAGCACTTCCAAGTGCAGTTACCGCTGCTGTAGTTGCTCCGGCAGCCGCAAATCCTCCTGCAGTTCCCAAAGAAGCTCCTCCAAGTGATCCAAGAAGAACTTCCGCTCCTATACGCACTTTCTGTAATTCTTCTGGATCATATTTAGGCAAGTCAATATTCTCTTTTTTATATCCTTTAAACTCTGGCCTATCCTGTATTTTTTCTATGACATCGGAAAATTTTTTAAAACTCTTTAAAATTTCAAGCTCTCTCGTTCCAACCTCATCCATTAATGTGCTCGTAGCCTGATTTTGGTTTTGAAATTTATTTATATTGTTTTCATGACACCTCTCTGCCAAATGCTTGGTTTCATTTGCATCTTTTATTTTAGATATTCCCTTAACTGTATCTACTACGCCTTTTCCACCTGCAACAGCGCCTAATGCTGCCAATATTACTGGTACCATATTACTCTTTCTCCTTTTCTTTCATTTTTTTACATACTTCATAATTAACCTTATAATACGCTTCTAATGACATTTCCCTTTTCAAAAATCTGTCATAAAATTCATCAACTCTGCAAATCAAGGGTCTTGAATCATAAATAGAGCATATATTCTTTTTCAAATATTTACAGGTTCCGTCCCCTCTATCCAGTTCAACATACACACCCGTTTTATTAAGGTTTCTACAACAACATCCACATTTATCACATTTGAACACTATTCAAATACCAACTTTCCTTGTTTATCTGACATATGTGTATCAAAATCCCCATTCCATGGCTTCTTAATTCCTAACTCCTCGAATTTTTCAAGCAATAATTTATTCAATTCCTCTTCTGAATTTGCCTGTGAAAATGTTTTTACAGCATTTTCAAATTTGTCAACTTCTGTTTTATATAAAGTCAGATCAATCTGTTTTAACTGTTCCAAATACTGTGTCAGTAACTCATTGATTCTTTGGTATGCATTAAGCTGTCTTTGAAAAACATTTGTCAGTTTTATTCTAATACATACTTCCTTTAAAACTAAAAGCGAAAATCTTCCCCATGCACACAAATTCATACGCATGAAAAACAACAGAAAATTGCCTCCTGATCTAATTCCTGCATCTATTCCATCCATCGCACACAACGTTCCATTTCCTATAAGAAGCATTACTCTCAATTCAGCATTTTTAGAAGAAGGAAAACATTCTTTAATCGGTCTGCGATATTGAAAGTGTCTTCTTAATGCCCAGATAAGCCGAATTGTAAACTCTGTAACAAATATTGGAATAGCTTGTGTCATTCCAAATCTGAAATCATAACTCATCACAGATGAGCTTTTCTCTGGTTGATATGTAAATGCCATTTGTGCAATTTCTGCTAAAGTTTTTCTCTCTTCTCCAACTTTAAAATTCCCAAAATTGCAGAATCCGAAAAATTCATAAAAAGGCATCGTAATTCCCATTCCTCTATTATGATTGCCACTGCTACCAGCTACATCTGACATCAAATGTCCAAACCAATTTGCTATGCCGCACATTATTTTCATTATAAAGTTTCCACCTTTTAATTCAAAAGTATCACTTTTTATCGTAATCAATTGACCATCCGCAATAAATGAGGAAGTCATAGTAAACTGATTTAAAATTGAAAAAAATAAACCAACAATATCTGGAGAGTGTCCTAGTGACATCATATGGTGCATCTTAGCTGATATTTCAAATGCTCCATCTACATCAACAGTTCTTCTCTGGTCATAGTTCACTTTAAAATTACGCTCTAAAAATCCAATTGCTGATTTAACATTATTTTCGTTTCCATCTTTCGGATTCCATTTCATTTTTTTTGCAAAAGCCATGACTGCTTTATCAACCTGTTGATCCGTCCATTTTCCCAAAACTCCTTCTCCTGGCATACCTACCAGAAAAATATCAATTATACCGCCAATAGCTCCACAGGCTACCGATGCCATGTAATCATACTTGTCACATTTATCATTATATCGTAATAAATTTCGATTATCTTCGCTTGCTTCAACTAAATCACCTTTTTTATCAGTAACCACGTCAGTTCCTCCACTCTATTTACCCTGTAATGATACAACTGTAACCGCTAATATGATTTTACCCACTTAAATCCTTCTTGACCTCTCAGCCAGATTTCAGCACCATTTCCTGCAACTTCAGCACTAATCAAATATTCTTCATTTTCTTTCCTAACAACCTTTGCTGTCGGTATTTTATCAAGTACTGCATCCAATGCTTGGCTATTACACCAGAATTTCAATCTCTTTATTTCCCCACCCCACATCAATGGGGTCTTATTACGAAATTCTTGTTCCTTAAATCTTTCCGAATATGGAATTTTGAAATGTTCATCTAATACTTCCAACTTTTCAATTCGATCTATACGATAAATTGTTGGTGTACTGGTTTTGCTATATTCTGATGGCACTCCATCAATAATAGCCAGCATGTAAAAATAATACTCTGAAAATAGCACGCCTAAAGGTTTAAGTATTCTCTCTACTTTTTTGTGTTCCTCCAAACGTTGATATAATACCTTCACTTTTCTTTCATATTCTGCTGCCTGTGCGATTTTCCATAACATATTAAGCAAATCTTTTCCATGATTCGGCCCCTGATAATTTATTACTTCATTCGCAAGATACTTTTTTATTTCTTTTCGTTTACTTTCATCACTACAAAAACTTAACATATATTCCACAACCTGATTCATTTCTATAACTGACAGTCCTTTACTCCCCAGAAGTATTTTTGCCAGAGCAAAAATCTTCTGATAATCTGGCAATCCACTCTTTTCATCTGTCATATAATAACAGTTCCGATTCCGGTCATAAACAACTTCTTTCTTTCCGTCTCCATCCACTACTCTTTCAGCCAGATAGTTTCTAAGTTCTGTTATATCTCTCTTAAATGAACGATCAGACATACCTGTAACATTAAGTTCATCCTTCAAATAAATAATCTGTCCAGTTGATAATCTATCATAAAGACTAAGCACTCTTCTTACTTTGCTGTATTCAGAATCCATGTATTACATCACCTTCTGTATCTTTTATCTGGCCTTATTATACACTTTGGGTATGTCACTATTTGTCTCTGTAAAAAAATTCATCTGTGAATTCTAACATTTTAGAAACTATAGTATCGGTCATTAAGAAAACTTTATCATCTCGAAGCATATAAATCAAGTAGTTACTATAATATCTAGGTGATTAAAATGTACAATGATTATAGTATCGGTCGCAAGATTAGGGAGTTCCGGCATCATCGTGGATTTACTCAGGAAGAATTGGCTTTTCGTGCAGATATTTCATCTGTATATCTCAGACAAATTGAAAAAGACGACAGAAATCCAACTATATCAACTGTCCTTAAATTGTGTAAAGCTTTATCCATTCCTCCTTCTGAACTTTTTGAGCTAGAATCCCCGCTTTCGCCTTCATCGACAGAGGAACAAATCGTTGCTTTTCTTTCTGATAAGACAGAAGACGAAAAGAAAATTGCTCTTGAAATTTTAAAGTCAGCATTTCAACTTAAATCTTAAATCTTTTTATTTCCCTGAATAATTATATTTTATCATTTTGTAGTCCGTTTCGTTCTTTATCTATGTAATTTATCACCAACAAAGGCATTCCCTCAGACACATCACCTGATGATCGGCATGATACGCCTGACCTGTAGCTATAATTGCCATCCTTGCTATAGCCTAATGGCTGATTGTTGCTTACCAGCCACCCCTTTATATAAAAAATAAACTTCTCAGTAAGATTTTATATTTAAATTCTAAAAAGCCCTTGGTATTCACGGTACCAAGGGCTCTTCTCTACTTGAAGAATTATCATACAGATCATTATATATTATTATTTATCAGCAATACATGCGATATATTTTTTCAGAGTATTTCTACTTATGTTGTGTTTCTTCATCAGATCTATCTGCTTTATTTTACGATCTGAAAGGAATTTCTTTATATCTGCTTCCAGCTCTGACGACATCTTATCAAGCTGTCCTGGCTTGCGCCCGCTTTTCTTTGGACTTGCTTTTATTCCGTCTTTAATCCTTTTTACAGTAATTTCCCGTTCTTTCTCTGACCGGTCTAACTCCGTTACAAGCAATAGGCGAATCACAAATTCTAATGTCATTCCCCCTATGATGTTTTCTTTTTTCATCTTATCAGCAGAACTCTGCATTGACTTAATGTATTCCGTATTAAGCGTTGGATTGTCAATAAAAATCATCTCGATGCCTTTATTAAGCAGCTCCATATACTTCTTATATCCATTATCCCGTTCTCTGGTAAAACGGTATATGTCCTTAAACAGAATGGTATCTCCTTCTCGTATGTCCTGTTCCAATTCTTCCCATGCAGGACGGTGAAATGTTTTTCCGCTTGCATCATCTCGATATATCCTGCGTTCAGGAATTTCTGTATTATTTTCTTTACACCATCGCACAATGGCCTGTTCCTGTCGTGTAAATTTCTGCTTTCCTCTTTCTTCCTTAGTACTGATTCTCATATATGCTACAACCTTACACATTTTATCCTCCATAGCATCATTTAAACTTTAGTTATTTTAACTCTTGCATTGTAATGTCAAAATAACTATTCGTTGGTATATTCTGACACATTTATACAAAACCTATTTTTGCCATGTTTAAATGACGCTTATAAAAATTACTCGCTAACAATTAATGTAAAAAGGTACTATATAACAAACAGGAGGAAAGGCTGGTTACCTTTCCTCCTGCTGTTACTACCCTATGTCACAAACTACCAGTATTTCTTCACATAATTAATGGCATCTTCCTCAGATAAGGAAAACTCTTCCATTACATTTTTAACAGTTGCTTTCTGGTCAAGTTTAAATTTCTTACAGGTTTTAACTGTACCAGCTATCATACCTTCCTGCTTTCCTTCCATTTTTAATTCTTCCAATGCACTGCACATATTAACCTGACCTCCTTTTTGTTCCACTTCTAAAGCATGGTCTATCAGTTCCTGCGACTGTGTAATCGCTCCGATCACTACTCCCAGTTCCGATGCAATCAGCATGTTTTTATATACTGTATTAATTTTATTATAATCACGTTCATATATAGAACGACTGATGTCAAATACAGTATTAACATCCTGGTTGTGGAATTGAAGTGATCCGCTTGTCCTTAACTCAATCAGATTCATCTTATAGTCTGCTACCAGAGGTTTTATTTTCTCCGGAACCTCCAGCATATCCATCAGACACAAAGGTCCGTCCCATGGATTCTCTCCATAATAAACACAAAGGCTTATCATTGGATGCAGTCTGTCTGTTTTCTTCATATTGGAAAGAAACTCATCTGATGATGCAAAGTTCTTATCTTTTCGATTCTTTGCTGCAATTTCCTGATATTCTTTCAGATAGGAAAATCCATCTCCGATCATGTGTCGAAGCGGCATCGCATAATGAATTTTGGACTGATTTTCCAGTCCCCAGATTACAAACTCAATACCATATGCTGTTTTCTTTACAACATCCAATACTTTCTGTACTGTTTCAGCATGTCCATTAAATTTGAGAAATGAGGAAACATCCGTGTCTGCTTCTGACAGATCATCTGGATTCAGTACCTGTTCACCATCAAACAGTGCAGCATTAAACAAATCTGCAAAATGATGATTATCTCTCCAAAAGTTCTTTAGTATGGTATCCGGTTTAATTTTATTGTATTCCACCGTTTGCCATCCTCCTTTTCTAATATCACTATACCATAGGTCATTTTCGATTTCTATCAGAAAATTCATCTAATCTTCTGTATTTTCATTATTCTCTATGGTATAAGCGTTTTTTCCATGAACTTTAATACATAACTCATCAAACTGAATGTTCCTGCAATACCGAATTAGTGAACATTCCGGTACCATTCCGTATAAACACGGTTTAATGTAAATGACATAATCGCCAGAACATTCGCCCGGATCGTATCGTCCGGCCAGGTGGCATATATCTCACTGCTGGCTACGTTTTTGATATAATCGCGATAACGTACATAATAATTTTCTGCTGATGAATCATTGATCGGGCCATCATGTACCACTACAAACTCAGGAACTACAACTTTACTCAGCACAATTTCTCCGGTTTCATTTATAGCCTTTATCTCTGACTCTTCTATTTTCGGCGGATACTCATAGAACAGCGTATGCGGAGGGATCACCACACGCTGGTAACTTTCTCCCGGTTCCATGGCATTTAATGTTGCCGGCTGTCTGGATAATACATCCGGTAACACCTCACTTCCGGCTACTTCCTTAGGTTCAAACCCCTCCGCATCGATCTGCACTGTGTATTCCGCATATGGCTGTTGTTCCACCGGTTCCATACTGTATTCCAGCGGCGGTGTCTTTAATTCAATCACAGGTGTTCGACCAGAAGAATCCGTCACCACCTCTTCTATTATACTGTCCGGTGCCCCCGTATATGAGATCCTCACCCGCGCATTCTCTATCGGACGATTGCTTAAACGATCCACCACCGCCACCTGATACCGTCCTGTATCCACATTCTCCTGCTGCATCCTCATATCCTTATAAAAAGCCATACAAGCTCCCTGTAAACCGCTTTACTGATAGCTTATGCGCAATATTTATATATGTTACTGATAAAACAGAAAGCAAAACGAAAATTGCTCTTAAAATTTTAAAAATGGCATTCCGACTAAAATGACAAAAAAATATATGAAAAAACAGGAGAAAAGGCATTTGCCCTTTCCTCCTGTTCTATATCTTTCCTAAAGATCATATTCTTTATATAACTGCTCACGTCGCTTAGAATCCACTGATACAATTGGAATTTCTTCAGTTCTCTGATCTTGAATCAGTCGAGTAATCAAACTTCCCAGTCGATTTTCCCCCTGAGCCTGTCCGATTGCTTCTCCCTCTGCTTTAAGTCTTTCAGATTCCAGTTCCAGAACTTTTCCTCCCATAATCTCACCTATTCCTTTCCGGACATCCTCTTCTTTACTGAAGATATAATCCGCAATCTTTACAATTAATTTTGTCAAATCTGTATACAGTTCCGATTTACCTGTCTCCGTCAGTTCTTCTTCCAGATAATCCGACGTGTTTCCAGAACTTCTCAGAAATAGTACGCAGGACTTTGGAAATTCTATCCGGTATCTGCGTCCCTGTTTCTCTGCATGTTCTATACCAATTGCAAAATCATACCCAATCATGCGAATGACCATTGTAGTGTCATCTGTGCTCTGGCATTCGATATGATACATTTTCTTTCCGATCAGCAGACAGGAATCTGTAATAATCTCTCCATCCTCCTGCATCGTATTATTCATATAACACTCCTTTTTGTACTTACATTATAGCATTTTAACGGGTTTTATTGAATACTTAATCTCTTTGAAATTATGTATTTTTATCTTTGGAATCAATGGCAGATACTGCCTGAAAAATCGCTTATTAGAAAATTTAGATTACTGCTTACATCTTATTCTATATAGCATTTACATTTATATGACAAGTCCAATTTGGGCAGTTATTCATTTAATCTTCTTTATACCATTCCGTACAAACACGTCTTAATGTAAATAATATTTTTCCAGAAGAACATTTGCCCAATACCCCATATATGACAAAAAAGATAGAAATGACAAAAAAATATACGCACCAGTCTTAAATAAACCAGTACGCATATTTTGCAAAATTCCAATATTAGTAAGCAGCCTTATATATCTCTAATACCTGTTTTTCTGAAAGCTCCACGTAATTATTCTTCAGCAGTCTCTGCTGGGTCTTGATCACATCTCCGGCAAAAACAGGCAAATCACTTTCTTTTACTCCAAAATTGCGAAGCGGCTCTTTTTCAAGAATTTCATCCATCAGTTCATACAAGGCAGCTAATGCATCGCTTTGTGCCACTCCCAGGCACTCTGCAATGATATCTTCCAAATCATTGATCCGCCCTTCCGGCTGGATTTCTTTGTATTTTTCCATCACATCTTTAAACATCAGCTGATTTGACTGTCCGTGAGGAATGTGATATACAGAGCCAAGAGGATAAGCACATGCATGAACTGCTGCACATCCTGCATAGCCAAAACCAAGGCCAGCCCAGTTAGATGCTTTCAGAAAATCTGCCGCATAGTTTTTCCATTTATCTCCGCCACCAGCTTCCACGGATTTCTTCCAGCACTGTAAGATTGTTTTCAGTGCCTCCGTGGAGAAGATCCTCGAAATGCTGCATCCGTTTGGACTTAAGAAAGATTCCACACTGTGGACCATCGCATCAATAGAAGAAGTGGCAAATATTTTATATGGAAGAGAATCCAGCATATTTGTAATCATAACCGCTTTATCAGCAAGCATTGCATTGGATGCCAGTCCCATCTTAACTCCCTTGCTCACACGATTGATGACGGAAATATTGGTAACCTCACTTCCTGTTCCGCAAGTTGTCGGAATGATTACCAGAGGATGTACTTTTTTCAGCTTGTCTACATTATCATAGAGGTCATCTACCTTATCCTCTTTTCCTGCAACCGCCACAACTTTGGCAATGTCTACCACCGTGCCGCCTCCGATAGCAATGATACGATCAAATTCTTTTTCCCGCAGTGCGTCCAGAATCGCATCCACCATCCCATCTGTTGGCTCTCCTTTTCCATATTTCTCGCGAAAAAGAGTCTGTACTCCCAGCGAAAGAGGTGCTACATACTTATCATACGTATGTTCACCGCAGAGAACCAGATCCTGAGGTCCCAGTTCTGCCTGCGCAGCATATTCACCAAAAGTATCATATTCTTCTATTTCTGTTTTGATCGTAAATCCTTTCATTGGCTCTCTAAGCCTCCTTTTTCAATGTTTCCTCTGTCAGACCAAATCTTCGCTCTACCAGTTCTTCGATAAACTGAGCAGTTGCATCCCAGCCAAGCAGGCTGCTGTTCAGCAGGATATCACGGGTATGTCTGTCACCACGCTTCTTACCTGTAATGTACTCATGTCGTGCATGCTGTGATTTCTCTACATTCTCCCACTCTTCTTCAGCCTTGCGCTCATTCAGTCCTTTCTTCTTCATAACAGCCGCAATTTCATCTTTCTGCGGTGCATAGATAAACACGTTCATAACATCTTCTGTATCTCTTAAGATATAATCGCTGCTTCGTCCGACGATCACACACGAATGCTTTGCAAAATCGTGAATTGCCTGGAACTGGGCATCAATAACTCGATTGGAAAGGTTTGCATAGCGGACACCATAGGAAGTATCAAATGCATACCTGACACCAATTTTGGTATCTGCTTCCTCTACCAGCCCTTTATCTACGCCGATTTCCTGTACGACTTTATCTACCAGATCTCTGTCATAATACTCTATTCCAAAATAATCTGCAACCATTCTGGCGATTTCAGGACCACCGCTTCCATATTCACATCCCATAGTAATAACAAAATGTCTGTCCGGATACTTGGCATTCGGAAGTACCGCCGGTTCTTCCTCAACTGTTTTGGACTCATCTACAATAAAGATATCGCGACCAAATTCTGCACCATATTTTCTCTTGGAATAGAAGTAAAAAAATACGCCTAGTGCCAGCCAGATTCCTACTACAACCCATTCCTGCCATACAAGTGCTGCTGAAAACGATGCAGGAATAATGTATAAAAGCGTCATAAATCCTGCCATCAGTACTGCCATCACACCAACGAATTTTCCGACTTTTACTTTGTACGGTCTCTCCATTTCCGGTCTCTTTTTTCTGAGAATACAGAAAGAAATAGATACGAACATATATGCGATAACACATCCAAAAGATGCTGCATCAACCAGCCATACCAGAACACCTCTTCCAAAGAATGGTGCTGCAACACATGCAATTCCGCAAAGTATAATAGCTGCTTCCGGTGTTTTATTTTTTCCAAGTTTTCCGAACATTTTCGGAATCATCAGAGACTCACCCATAGAATAAAGTGCACGGCTTCCACCCATAAGGAAGGAGTTCCAGGAGGTAATTATTCCACACAAACCGCCAATGATCAGAACCTTACCCATCAGAGGAGACCGGAATGCTATCTCTATAGCTTTTGCAGAAACAAGTCCATTCTGAGACATCATCTCCTTTGCTATTTCACTCTGAGGCATGATATAGCAGACTGCAAAAATAATCATCAGATACCATGCAACTGCAAGAAAAATAGACAGAAGCATTATTTTTCCGATTTTTTTATAAGGTACATTAATCTCCTCTGCTGCCTGAGGAATAACATCAAATCCAATAAACAGGAATGGCGTCATACATGCTACTTTAAACACACTTCCCAATGTATTTCCGGCGCCGGACTCCCACATCTGCCCTGTAATATTTCCCATATCACCATTTATCGCAGAGCCGATCACCAGAAGAATTCCGGCGATTGCTATGATAGCTGTAAGTACTGTCTGAAGAATTGCTGCAGTCTTCGCACCTTTAATGTTGATCACTGTAATCAGAATCGCAACTCCGACACCAAGTACAATTGTAGTCAGATAAATATCCTTTCCTGCGATTGAATAAAGATATACCTGATTAAAATCAGGAAACAGATATGTGATCACTGTTGGAAGTGCAGTTGCTTCAAATGCGGAAGTAGCCACATATCCCAGAATGATCATCCAGGTACATACAAAAGATCCGGTAGGTCCCATGGCCCTGTAGCTGAATACATGCTCGCCGCCGCACTGGGGCATTGCGGATGTAAGTTCTGCATATGTAAGTCCTACAAAAAAGACCATAAGTCCACCGATCAGCATTGCAATAATTGATCCGGCAAAACCAGCAGTGGTAATCCAGTCTCCTGAGTTAATGACCCAGCCCCAGCCGATCATTGCGCCAAATGCGATAACAAGTATATCCCAGGCGCCCATTACTTTGTCAAACTTTGATTTCTGCTCCATAAACGTGTCTCCTTGTCTTCTCTTTTATTGCAATTCAAACGGATATTCGCAATCCGCTTCACTATTTGCTCATTTCTTCTCGCTTTGATAAACAGCAGACCCTCGAAATGAATTGAATCAGGCAGGCCCTGTACTTAAATCAGAAATAGCAATAACCATTTTACTCTTCAATTGCTTCTTTTAACGCTGCTTCAAAAATCTCAAGACCTTTCTCCATCTGCTCATCTGTCATAGTCAGCGGTGCAAGGAAACGTACCACATTGCTTGCTGTTCCACAACTCTCCAGAAGAAGACCTTTCTGGATCGCATTCTGAATCAGTTTACCTGTAATTTCTGTAGCAGGTTCTTTAGTCTCTCTGTCTTTGACAAGTTCCACACCGATCATTGCGCCAAGTCCTCTGACATCACCGATTACTGTATATTTTTCCTGCAGTTCTTTATAACGTTTGGTAACAACTTCACCAATATGTCTTGCTTTTCCTGCATAATCATCACGTTTCATAATATCCATAACTGCCAGCGCGGAAGCACACGCAACCGGGTTACCACAGAAAGTACCGCCGATAGTTCCTGCCGGTGCTGCATCCATGATCTCTGCTCTTGCTGTGATCGCTGAAATTGGAAGTCCTGCACCGAGAGATTTCGCTGTTGTGATGATATCCGGTGCTGCACCAGCTTCTGCCCAGTACTCAGATGCATAATATTTGCCGGTTCTGCAGTTACCACACTGAACCTCATCTGCGATCATCAGGATACCATTCTCATCACAGATCTTACGAACGGCTTTTACCCACTCGATCGGTGCCGGAATAAATCCGCCTTCACCCTGGAACGGTTCAACGATCATGCAGGCGATCTCACTTGCAGGTGCACCTTCATCAAAGATTCTGTTCAGTTCATCTACATAGTACTGAATTGCTTCTGCTTCTGTATATCCCTTCGGTGCTCTGTATACATATGGATACGGCGCACGATAAATACCTGCCGGGAAAGGTCCCATGCCAACTGCATATACTTTTTTTGCTGTCAATGCCATTGTCAGATTTGTTCTTCCATGAAATGCTCCTGTAAAGCAAATCACTCCACTTCTCTTTGTAAATGCTTTCGCAATTTTGATGGCGTTCTCATCACACTCTGCACCGGAGTTTGCGAAATAAGTCTTCTTTACATCCCCTTTGCATGGCATAAGTTCATTTAATCTCTCTGCAAGTGTTACATATCCATCATGTACATACACATTGAAAATGGTATGGAAATATTTCTCTGTCTGTTTTTTTACCGCTTCAATTACTTCAGGATGAGAATATCCGATGTTCAGAACACCAACACCTCCGACCCAGTCAAGGAATTTATTTCCGTCAAGATCCTCAAACATCGCACCTGCGCCCTGTTTGATACAGATCGGATAAGCTTTTCCACAAAGTGCTTTTGGGATTGCTGCATCTCTTCTGTCAAGAAGTTCTTTTGACTTCGGTCCTGGTACCTGTGCTGTTACGATCTCTGGTAATGCTTTTGATAATTCTGCTGTTGTCATAAGATTATCCTCCTTTATCTCTTAGCCTCATCCAACAAAAAAAGGCGCCAGATAAGTAACTATCTGACACCTTTGTCGTTTCTGATTGGTTGATTTAATTTTTAATTTAGCTAGATTATAACACCTTTCCGGATGAAATCAATGTGCGTAACAGACTATCTTTTTTGTGCACAGTGCACAATCAGTTATCTGTTACGATACTTGGTAATTAAAAACGCCAGCTTCAGTGACAGGCATTTATCCAGGTCTTCAAAATCGCAGTTCAGCAACTCACCAATTTTCTTCAGCCTGTAATTCAGCGTATTTCTATGAATAAACATAGCTTCTGCCGTTCTCTTTGCATTGCAGTTATATTCCAGATAATTTTCCAGAGTTTCGCAGAGATTTCCTGTATTTATCTCATCATACCTGAGCAGTTTACCAATCTGTTCTTCTACATATTCATCCAGTACTCTGGTATCGTCCACATGGGAAATCAGAGTATAAACTCCCTGATCTTTATAAAAGAAAATCCGCCCCTGCATATTTGTAACAGACGCTGCCCTGATTGCCGCCGAAGCCTCATTTCTGCTGTGCTTCACCTCATCCAGATACGCCGTACTGTTTCCAACTCCAACACACAGATGCGCTCCCTGCTCTCGCTGTACACGTTCAATGATCCGTGTAAGAATATCCCGTATCTGTCCTTCATCAAGCTGTGATACAGGAATAAGTACCAGAATAGAGCCGGCCTGCGGCAAAACCAGAATATCTTCTTTCGTATAAAAAGAAAACTCTGTATTGATCATTCTTTTTATGTTCTGCCCAAGAGTCAGCGAATCATCGTTCTCCCATCCGCTCTTCGCATTCTCAAATGCTACCTCTGCCACACAGAAACTCCCTTCAAGATTGATATTCAAATATCTCGCCTGGGCCATCACACGGTCCCGGCTCAGATGCTCCGCATCCAGAATTGAGGAAAACAGCTGTTCCGCCGCATTACGTTCATTTTCCTCTAAAACAAGCCTCCTGCACATAATCTGTGAAAAATCTATCAGCGGATATTTCTCCGGAAGTTCAAACAACGGAAGACTTTTTTCTTCGCAATATTGTGTCAATTTATCTGAAATCTGTCCTTCATTGATCCCCAGCGCAGCAATCCCATGTTCATACATCTGTCCGATCATTGTCATTAGCTTTTCGCTGTCATCTGTCACACTCCTGTTTGTCAGTATTACAAACTCTCCTCCGTGAATATAATTCTCCATCTTATACTCACTCTTAATACATTGCAGACAGTCTGCAAAGTAAATCCAGCGAACCAGATGCTCCAGTCCTCTTTCACCTGCTTTTAATTTCAGAACATTTTCCAGTTCCGGTATTCGCATCATATCCTTACAGTTCATTGTTTCTCCTGTAATCCTTTACATTATTATCTTCTGCATAACAGAGACATATATTGTCGATATTCCCCTGTATTTCAGACTTTATTATCATAACGCAAAACCGTGGCTTTGTATATAGCCACGGTTTATACATTTCTTATTTTACTTTTACAGTTTTAATGTTGGACCACTTGCTGAATACTTTGGAGTTGTCCTGTGAAGTACGGTTCCATGCATGTAAGCCGGCATAATAAGTTCCTTTTTTTACATTCTTAAATGTTACTGTAACTTTATTGCCGTTTATTTTTTTCACATATTTTCCATATGCAAGAGGACGCTTCTCATTGTCAACTTTTCCATATTTTGTTCCAAGTACAATATCATATCCTTTTGCATATTTGGCTGCTGTATATGTTATGGTCACATTTCTTCCTTTTACAGTAACCTTCTCTATTTTCGGTGTCTTTGGTGTAACAGCTGTAACCTTAACTTTCTTTACATCTGACCACTTTCCAAAGATTTTCTTTCCGTCAGAACCTTTTGTCCATGAATGGCATGCTACATACCAGGTACCTTTTTCAACATACTTAAATGTTGCTTCTAATGAAGTCTGATTTTTAATTACATTTGTATAGTTCTTTGCGGAAAGCATATTTGCAGAAGTGCCGATTACATAATCATATCCCTGCGCACCCTTGCATTCTTCTGACAGAACAACCTTTACACTGTTGCCCTTCGCATATGCCTTCTCTATCACTGTTTTTTCTTCCGGAAGCTTGTCAATTGTTTTTGTCAGTTCAACTGTACCCAGCTCTTTATCTCCGTCTTTGATCGTAACAGTAATTTCGATATTTCCGTCTTTTCCGGCAGCTGCATTCTCTTTCTTCATTACAACATCAACAGTAAGATTGTTCATGTCTTCGCAGCTCTGTTTTTTCTCTTCCAGTGCACTTTCTATTGCATTTTTCACATCATCTTCAGATGTATCATTAGAAACGTCAAGCTTATTTACTGCATCTGTAATCGCAGCTTCTGCCTGAGCTTTTTTCTGCTCTTCTGTCATCTCAGGGATCTTGCAATTGGACGTATCCGGTTTTGATGTAATATCACTCCAGTATGTATCCGGAGCAGAATCAGCCGGATCCGTGATCGCTCTTCCGTCTACAACATTAATTCTCATAGTCTGAGAAACATCTACACCTGATAAATAAGCTTTTCCAGGAGCAGAATCCTTATCGGGAGAAGTCGGGCTTCCGCCTTCCAGATAAGCACCGGATACTGCAATCTTTCCATTACCGGAAACTCCATTTCCGCCATTGCCCCAGAAACCTCTTCCAGCAACAGCGATCAGTGTTCCCTGTCCGCTTACTACACCGTTATCAAGAATCAGTGCATCTCCGCCATCATAAGACAGCGCATATTGTCCGCCGCCATATACACCAAGTACTGCATTTTTTTCAATATCAAGAGTGCCCCCGCTTACTTTTAAAGCCGGCTGTCCGCTGTATCCGGAACCAATAGCCGGTGCCTCATCTCCGCGGATATAAACCTCTCCTCTGATCGTTGCGTTTCCTTTAACCACTACTACAGGTTCGGAATTATGTCTGTCATACTTGCCGTTAGCCAGGTAATTTGTATTAGAGTGAATTACAGAGTTTTCCAGTACTGCACCGTCATTCAGGATCAGCTGTCCATTAATGCAGGCTCCTGTCAGAAACTCTTTATTATAATCATCATAATCTACAGAAACAGTACCGCCATTCATCACTTCAATCTGACCGTCAATGGATGAATCGCGAACTGTGAATTTCGCGCCATTTTCTACAACAATCTTCACACTGCTTAATACTTTCATATTAACCATCGTAAGGTTGCATCCTGCCGGAATGATCAGTGTCTGTACAGGAACCAGATCTTTAACTGCATATCCCAGTTCTCCATAGGTACCACTTGTATGAGAACCATACCATGCTTTTATTTCTGCCGGTACAGTTACTGTCTCATTTTCTCCGCCAAAATACGGAATTGCCCATGGATCCATGTCATACAGATATTTTCCATCGCTGGCCTGTACTGCATTCTCCAGTTTCAGATGATCAAAAAGTTTCTCTTCTGTACCATATACTTTAAATTCCAGAGAGTTGCTCTGCGCAGTTCTTCCTGACTCATCTGTAATAGTAACACTTACAGGATAAGTTCCCGGTGTTTTCGGTGTACCGCTGAGTGTCAGTGAACTGTCATATACAGAATATCTGGCTTCCATACCACTGTTTTCTGTATCAATATTTGCTGTGGTCTTCTGAGCATTTATTCTTACTGTATCACTTAATGGTTTCCAGTCGCTCTCTGTAGGTTCCTGTCCGTCAGGAATATCTGCTGCTTCTACTACTACATTACTGTTTTTATTTACAGAAGCTGATGTGGATGCACTTGTGATCGCATCGTATCCTTTCTGTCCTGTAATCGCACTTTCAAAAAATCCTGTCAGTCTTACATGGAGTGTCGTAACACCATTAGATGGTCCGTTGATATCACTTGCTCCGGAATCTTTTGGTGCAACTGCAAAATCATTTCCTGATGCTGTTACTCTTAAGAATAAATCCTGATATCCCTCACTCTTAATCGTGATTACATTTCCTACAGATAAACCGGTAGCATTAAACATAATTCTGTTATTTTCTGTATCCAGATAATATGCACCTGCTCCCCAGAGTCCCATTGTAGAGCTGGCATTTCTCCATGCACTTTCATCTACTGCTATTTCTGTAATCTTTCCGATATAGTCTGCATCATCAACAATGATTGCAGAATAATCATAAATACTTTCTTTTACATTAGTACCTGTAACTGCCGGAGGTGTCAGTTTCTGATCATTATCAGAAGTCACTGCTTCAACTGCAAATGCATCTCCTTCGCCTGTTACCTTTAATGTCAGATCCTTATAACCCGTACTTTTTATTGTGAGGATATCATTTTCTTTAAGCATTCCATCTCCGGAAGCATCAAAGAAAATTCTTTTTTCTGCTGTATCCAGATAATATGCCTTAGCATACCAGATAAGGCTTGTTGATGTTTTGTTCTCCCATACAGCATCATTAACTTTTATCTCTGTAATTCCCTGTATATAATTTAAGTCATCACAGCTTAACGTTAAAAAGCTATCAAAAAAATTAGCTTTATATTTTCTTCCTGTGATTGTCGGAGGTGTCTGTTCCTGTTCGGCTTCTGTAGCCGGCTCTGAAACAAATTCTTCTCCTGACTGAACAACTTCTGATCCATCACTCCAGACTTCATCATCGCCTGTTGAAACCTTCGGAGCAGAAATCTCTGTGTCTGTAAATTCATCTGCAGCATATACCGGTGTCATTGAAAACATATTTGCAGTAAGTGCTACGGACATTAAAAATGCCATCCTTCTCTTCATCTACTTTTTCTCCTCTTTAGTTAGTTTGCGCTAATTAGTTAGAGCTAACCTAAAGAGTAGCATTTATTCTTTTCATTGTCAACAAAATCTTTATTTATGATATTTTTTTTCATTTTGTCAGATATTTTTTTAATTTATTTCTAAAAAAAATGTATTTTTGAGTTTTTTCTCAAAAATACATTTTTCAGTGACCTTATTTACATTTATCTCTCCAGCACCTCCTGCATCGCTTCCGCAGCATCCTCCAGTGCGTCCAAAGCTTCAATCAAAGTATCTACTTTTCTGCTACCTGATTCCTCTTCCTCATACTCATCAATCAACGCGGCAAACTGATTTTTCAGTTCTTCCATATTTTCATAAATCTCATTTAATTTCTTTTCACGTTCTGTTGCTGATGAAAGTTTTACAATTTTAGACATTTCGCCACCTCCGTTTTTACAGCTTTAATTGTTTGTATTTTCAACTACAGACTTTTTAGCCGAAAAAATTATAGCATTCCTATCTTCCAATGTCTATGTTCCGTAATTTATAAATTTCCCCAAAATGTCCCTGTCCCCGAGAATTTTTACAATTTTGCTTTGCAGTCAGCCAATAATTTGTTCAGTAATTGAATTACTTCCTGCAGCTGCTCTTTTTTCAGATCATCATAGTGTACTCCTGCCGTTACAGTTACCGGCTGTTTTACGATTTTCTGAATTTCAGATGCCCACTGCTCAGTTATAATATTTTCTTTATGTCCCGGTAAAGTAATCGTCTGCAAAATACCCTGCTCGTCTGACACTGTTACAGAACCTACATGGGAGCACTGTCCACCAAAAATTCTTACTTCATATCCATAATCCAATCGCTGACAATGTACTGAAATATCACAGTTCATATATTCTGCACAAAGTACAATTGTTTTCCGTCCGAAATCTGCATGCTTTTCCATATTTTTTAATGGTCCCTTTCTTTATTCCATGCTCATTTTTTGCTATTCTTCCATCCACCTGTGAAATTCCAGACCTTCCAGATCAAACTGATCAAGAATTTTTCCGATGATATGTCTGTTACAATCTTCTATTGTTTTCGGATGATTATAATAACTGAGTACCGGCGGGATGAGCACTGCACCGAGCTGGCTGGCTTCATACATATTTCTGAGATGGATAGTTCCAAGAGGTGCTTCCCTGGTTACAAGAACCAGCTTGCGGCGTTCTTTTAAAGTTACATCTGCTGCACGCAGAACAAGATTGTCACTGTATCCGCTGACGATTCCCGCAAGTGTTTTCATGCTGCACGGAATCACGATCATCCCCATAGTACGGTAGCTTCCGCTTGCCGGTCCTGCACCGATATTATGGTTGTCATGTATCTCATCTGCAAGTGCATACAATTGTTCCAATGTATACTCTGTCTCCTGTTTCAATGTCATTTGTGCACCTTTGGTAACGATCAGATGTGATTCTATATCTCTGTACTGCTGCAGTTGCTTCAGCAATTCTATTGTAAGAGGCGCTCCTGATGCCCCGCTCATTCCAATTACAAGTCTCTTTTTCATTTTCAATTCCTCTTTTTCTGTCAGACTGACATTCACAATCTGCTTCGCTGCTTATTTATAACCGGATAACAGCTCTGCAGTTGGTTAAATCATCCACATTATACCTTCTCCCTCTCCATCCCGCAATTCTTCTTTCTCTGTCACCTATTCCAGTCAGGAATTATTTATGCTAAAATAAATCCAGTGTTAGTACAGAATTTCGAGACATCATTTCAGCAGTCAATTTCCGAAAAGGAGGTTTCCGGCATGGATATCCAGCAAATTCAATATTTCCTCGAAGTAGTCCGCAGCAGAAATTTTTCTGTTGCCGCTGAAAATTTATATACAACTCAGTCCTCTGTTTCCAAGAATATCAAATCTCTGGAAAAAGAATTAAACATCCAGCTCTTTGACCGAAGCAAGCGTCAGATTCAGCTTACCGAAGCAGGTAAACTGATATTAAAAGATGCCCATTCCATTGTTCAGGAATATGATAATCTCATTCATACTATTTCCAGCTATCAGCTACAGAAAGAAGATACCCTGAGCATCGCCGGCATTCCTGTTATGGCACAGTATGATATCACCGGGTTGCTGACAGATTTCCAGACAGCACACCCAAATATCAAACTGCAGATTGAAGAATCTGAAACCACCCACATCTGCTCCCAGCTCAAAAATCATGAATGTGATTTCATTTTCACACGTAAAGAATATCTGGATACTTCCTTTGAAAGTCTTGAATTTTTCAATGACCGTCTGGCTGTAGTCGTACCTCAGGATCATCCTTTAAGCAAAAAGAAGCAGATCTCTGTTTCCGAACTTAGAAACGAAAATCTGCTTCTCCTGAGTAAGTCTACTCTGCATTATGATAAAATCACAGAAATCTGCCGCCAGAAAGGGTATGAACCACGAGTTGTTTATACGGGTACTCACATGGATAACATTCTTGATCTGGTGGGTAAAAATCACGGGATCTCTCTCTTGATGCAGCACGCCGTGGAATATCTCCACCCTTCAGGTATTGTAATCATCCCCCTCAAAGAGGAGTTCAGCAGTACTATTACGCTTGCATGCAATAACTACCGCCAGCTCTCCCCTGCCGGAAAACTGTTCTGGGATTATACGGCACAGAAGATTTCTGACAGGCAGAAAGTACGCTGACAGATTCCCGGTAAATTTTATTCTTATGAAACTAACGGAAGCACATAATTTACCCAAAACCATGACATCGGCATGATCAGCACCATAGCCGGTATCATATCCGCAGTCGGAAAATTTTTCAGCTTCACCATACGAAAACCTGTCGCAAGCATCAGGAAGCCGCCGCAGGCTTTAAAGTCATTAATCATCCCAGGAGTCGTCAGCGGAAAAATAGCTGTTGCTGCAAAAAACAGAATCAGAAAAATAATCACCTGCGGAATTGCGATCATACATACTACCATTCCCAGGCTGCATGCAAAAATAGCTGCAGTAAATAAATCCAGAATAGATTTAGAGATCAGTACAGAATGATCACCGCTCATTCCTGCCACAATAGAACCATAGATTCCTGTTCCGCTTGCACAAAATAATACAATGATCGTTACAAGTGTATTCATAAACTCATCTTCAGAAAGTTCAGAATTTGTATTCTTGATAAATTTACTGATCACACGCTGCATGGCACCTGCACCAGCATTGATTTTTTCTCCAAGATGAATCGCAAATCCGATTCCTGTACCGATTACGATAGAAAAGATAACCGCCGGCATGTTTTCCATAAGACCAATCGTGCTGATTCCCATTCCCATGGAACATACATCGAACACCAGTGTAATTTCCGCCTTAAATCTGGGGCTTAATTTATGTCCCGCAAGAGATCCCAGAATTCCTCCAAGGACTACAGATAATGCATTGATAATTACTCCAATAGGCATAATTTTTTCTCTCCTTTACCTGAGTTCAGGCAGATGCCACATTTCTGACACCTGCCTGAAATTTTTTCTTATCGTTCATGTATCATTTCTGATACCACGAAGTCTGTTATAACTACATTCATGTTATTGTTCATTTCATTCTCAATAACATCTGTAATTAATCGTGCTTTTATACTTGCACAGGGGTTTATTATAACTCATTTTCATCTAAATGGTAATATTATTTTTTTAAAACATGTCCGGAAGCCAGTGCTTAGGATCTACATCCATAAACTTCGCCCTCTGGAAACGGTCTTTCTGGTCAAATGGTACTGTACAGTCAAAAATTGCCTTGCATGCAACACCACGTTCACGGATTCCCGGATGGTAAGCCGGATTATTTGATGGATCCAGCGGATGACACTGTACGCCCGGAATCGTAATCAGATCTACATCTGCCTGAAATCTGGTTGTCATCGCCCACATCACATCATTAATATCAAAGATATCTACATCTTCGTCAACCAGAATCACATGTTTCAGCTCTGCAAATGCAGAAAATGCAAGCAGTGCAGCCTGTCGCTGACGCCCCTCATCTGATGGCATTGTTTTCTTAAACTGCATAATGGTCACATATTTTCCACCACCAAAAGAAGCATTATATACATTCAGGCATTTACCAGGCAGGGCTTTGTCAACCATTGCCAGAATACTTGCCTCTGTAGGGATTCCAGCCATAGAAACATGTTCTTCACTTGGTCCGATACAAGTCTGCATGATCGGATTCTTTCTTGTGGTAATAGCTTTTACCTTAATGATCGGAAGTTCCGGATTAGCAGGTCCACAGTAGCCAGGAAATTCCGGCATTGCTTTTCCTGTATTAGAATTCTGGTCTTCACGAACACGAACATTCGGAAGGATTTCACCTTCGATGACATATTCCGCATTGGCAATGGCGCGTTCATTAATAGTGAGACACTGCACCAGTTCCACAGGTTTGTTGCGGATAGCTCCTGCTGCCTGCAATTCATCATATCCAAGTGGTGTTGTCGGCGGTTCAAAACAGGACGCAATCTCAATAGCCGGATCTACACCAATACTTACAGAAATCGGAAGTGGTTCTCCTGCTGCTTCTGCCAGTTCACGAAAATATCCAATATGGCGTGCACCTGGCATGAGAAAGATGGAAATCTCGTCTTTAGACTGCAGACACATTCTGTGAATTGTCACGTCAGACTCTCCAGTTTTCGGATTTGATGCATAGCACATTCCAAGAGTAATGTATGGACCTGCATCTTCTGGTATGTTAGTTGGCGCCGGAAGAAGTTTGCGAATATCAAATCCCTCTTCCGTTGCCAGATGAACAACTTCCTGACACTTTGCCTGCTCATTAGGAATCACTACCGGTTTTACCGGATGTTCTACGCTGTTCTTTAACAGAAATCCTAATTTTTTCGGATCTTCTCCTAATAAATATCCAACTCGTTTTCTGCTGGATAATACGCCGATGGCTACTCTGGCACCCTCATGACCTTTTACATTATTAAAGACCATTGCAGGCCCTTCCTGTGTAGGACGCTCTACAGTTCCACCTGCACCTACATGCCTGTATACACCTGATAATTCTGCGTTGGGATCTACCTCTACATCTGTCTCTACAAGCTGTCCCGGAATAGACTCCAGCAGTTCAAGAGCAGAACGCAGATCGTTAACTTCCACATTTTTCATGTTACCTGTTCCTCCCTGTATTTTTTATATAAATCAGACAGATAAACAACTATCTCTGTCTGATATTTTCCAATACATAAAATACCATTTTCATACAGGAAACTGCAATTCCAAAAGAAAGAGGACCTATTCCCAAATGGAATAAATTACTGTAATTCACTCTATTCCCCCATAGCTCATATAAATTTCTTTCATACTACAAAGCAAAAAATGACAGATTCTCCAATTTACCAGGAAATCTGTCATTTTTATATTATTACATATTCGGATACCTGCTTATCCAGCTAAGTCGTTGCACTGGCGCAACATTTCACAAACACCTCAGATATTTCAACAACTCTTCACAATCTACTTCGTATTTATCAGATAAGTTTCACGATATCATTATACATAACAAATACCATCAATACCATCAACAGCATCAGCCCTGCAAAATGTATTGTACCTTCTACCTGCCTATTGATTGGTTTTCTGCGTATCGCCTCTAAAACAAGGAATACCAGACGCCCGCCATCCAATGCGGGAAGAGGAAGCAGATTCATAACTCCCAGGTTTGCAGAAAGGAGGACAGCCATGTTAAGCATATTCATCCAAAGTATCATTGTACCTTCACTCTTGCTTTCCTCATAAGTTGTTCCGATTGCATCTACCACCCCAACCGGGCCACTTAAGTCTTTCATTCCAAGCTTTCCGGTAACCAGTTCCTTCAGGCTGAGTATTGTCGTACGAACCATGTACTTTACTTCTACAGCGCCGTATTTAATCACATCCAGCCCCTTTGCTTTCTCACAGTATACATTATAAGTAAAACCGGATTCTGCTGTGCGGTATTCTTTCGGAATAACTGTAATCTCATACTCCTTGCCGTCGCGTAAATAAGTAAGCTGTACAGCTTCTCCTGTAAGCGGATTTTCCTGAATATATTTCTGATAATCCTCCGAGTCTGTAATCTTTACTCCGTTGATAGATGTAATCACATCTCCTGCCTGAACTCCTGCATCTTTAAGCGGCATTCCATCCATTACAGATTCGACTGTCATGGCCGAGGTATCATCTCCATTGAAATTACATCCCAGAAGATATCTGACATTTGTATCTGACTTATAAGAAATATCCATCTTCTTTCCGTCACGTTTTACAGTCAGATTGATGGTGTCCCCTTCTTTCAGTTCATTCAGATAGGAATATACATAAAGATCCTTTCCCAGGTCAATATGGTATCCCTGATAGCTTGTAATAATGTCTCCCTCTTTCAGTCCGGCTGTCTCAGCAGCAGAACCTTCTTTAACAGAAAGTACTCTGGAAGGCTCATATCCTACAGCTCCCACAATAATCACAGACAATACAAATGCCATAATAAAATTGAAAACCGGTCCGGCAGCCACTACGGAAATCCTGCCCCATACCGATGCACTGTTAAAAGTTCCCGGTTCATTCTCTATATCTGTATCCTCTCCCAGCATGGCACAGGAACCGCCGATGGGGAGAAGTTTCAGTGAATATCTGGTACCATTCTTTTCTGTACTGAGAAGTCTCGGTCCCATTCCCAGTGAGAATTCTGTAACCACAATCTTGTTCAGCTTTGCAAAGAGAAAATGTCCCAGTTCATGAAAAAGAATGATTGCACTGAATATAACAATTGCAATAATAATTTTCAATCTACCACCTGCCTTCAATCCAATGATAAGTTTCCTTCTCTATCTCAAGAATCTGATCCAGATCCGGATTCTCAACTACTGTATGTCTGCTCATAGACTGCCCGATAATCTCGTAAATATCCAGAAAACTGATCTTTCTCTGCAGAAATTTGCGCACTGCCAGTTCATTTGCAGCATTAAAAACGGTCGGCATACTGCCGCCTGCCTCTGCTGCCTCAATGGCCATCGGAAGTCCTCTAAACGTCTCTCTGTCCGGTTCCTCAAATGTAATCTGCTTCAACATATGAAAATCCAGTCTGTCACCCTTTAAGAATCTTCTGTCCGGATAGCACAATGCATACTGGATCGGAAGTCTCATGTCAGGAGTACCAAGCTGTGCAATTACTGCACCGTCCTCGAATTCTACCATTGAATGGATAATGCTCTGCGGCTGGACTACAACCTGAATATGATCCAGATCTACGTCAAAAAGCCATCTGGCTTCCATAACTTCCAGACCTTTGTTTACCAGAGTCGCAGAATCTACTGTAATCTTCTGCCCCATTACCCAGTTCGGATGCTTCAGAGTATCCTCCAGAGTTACTTTCTCCAGATCTGCAGTTTTCTTTCCGCGGAAAGGACCGCCGGAGGCTGTGATCAGCAGTTTATGTATCTGCTCTCTTTTTTCTCCGTGAAGTGCCTGGAAAATGGCGCTGTGTTCACTGTCTACCGGCAGGATCTGCACGCCAAACTGCTTTGCCAGAGGCATGATCAGATGTCCGGCAGTTACCAGTGTTTCTTTGTTTGCCAGAGCAATGTCCTTGCCTGCAAGAATCGCTTCCATAGTAGGTCTGATTCCAATCATTCCTACAATGGCTGTTACCAGAACATCAGATTCCTCCATTCTGGCAAGTTCGATCAGCCCTCCCATCTGGCTTACGATCTTAACATTCAGATCCTGTACCCTTACAGCCAGATCTCTTGCTGCTTCTTCTTTCCAGACAGCAACCAGCTTCGGATGAAATTCCCGGATCTGTTTCTCCAGCATTTCCACATTGCTTCCCGCTGCAAGACCAACAATTTCCAGATCTGCATTTGCGCGAACTACATCCAGTGTCTGTGTTCCGATAGAACCTGTAGAGCCTAATACTGCTACTTTTTTCATATAGTACCTCATTTCAACATTCAGTCAATCCGTATATCAAATCCCAACCGGATCAACTGTTAAATAAAATCAGTTATTATTATATCCTAATCTTTGAAATCCAATTATATTTCAATCATTATAACAGAAAGGAAATAAATAACCGGTGCTGTAAAGATCACGCTGTCAAATCTGTCAAGGATTCCACCGTGTCCGGGAATTAATTTTCCATAGTCTTTGATTCCCTGATTTCTCTTAATTGCAGAAGCTGCCAGATCACCTACCATGGAAATCAGAGCACCAACTGCACAGATTACTGCATATTCCAACATCGGTCCCTGAGTTGCAGCTGCATAGATCACTCCCAGAAGTGCAGCTCCCACAACACCGCCTACCGCTCCTTCTACAGATTTCTTAGGGCTCAGAACCGGTGCCATTTTGTGCTTACCGATCAGCATTCCCACGCAATAGGCACAGGTATCACATCCCCAGGAACATAAGAAAATCAGCCATACATGGAATTTTCCACCTGGCAGGCTTCTGGTAAGATAGATAAATGACAGCATAACAGCAACATAAACAATGCCAAACAATGCAGGCATTACCTGCACTGCCTCATATGTCGGATAGGTGAACACATATACAAACATGATCAGTACAAGCCCAAAAATGACAGCCAGTACTCCATATCTCTCGAAATCAAGCAGTACTGCCAGATAATAAAGTACTGCACCTGCATATCCTGCTGCTGCCAGCAGATTAATTTTGTCATCCTGTACCTTCATTACTTTGTATAATTCTCTCATTCCAATGAGAGAAACAGCAAGAAGTGTGAAAAAGAGCACATAGCCGCCGCTGATAATGGTGGCAAGCGCAATGATCACCAACAGGATTCCACTTAAGAGTCTCGTCTTAAACATCAGTTACTCCTCCTTTACTCCCCCGTATCTTCTGTCTCTCTGGTTATATTTCTCGATAGCTTTAATCAGTTCTTCCTTATTGAAATCCGGCCATGCCACATCTGTGAAATAAAATTCTGTATAAGCCATCTGCCATAACAGGAAATTAGAAAGACGCAATTCCCCGCTTGTACGGATCATCAGATCAGGATCAGGGATTCCTGCTGTATCCAGATAATTATCAAATACATGCTCATCGATTTCCTCCGGTTTCACCTTACCGTCCACTGCATCCTGAGCAAGTTTACGGATTCCCCTGATAATCTCATCTCTGCTGCCATAATTTAAAGCAATCTGAAAATAGATTTCATCGTATTTACTGGAATATTCCTCCAGGCGCACAATACTATCCTGAATATCCTGGTCAAATGCAGAAATCTCTCCGATTACCCGGACTCTCATCTTATTCTTGTCTGCCAGTTTAATACACTTCTTAAGATAACTGCGAAACAGCTTCATCAATCCGTCCACTTCTTCTTTGGATCGTTTCCAGTTCTCCGTAGAAAAAGCGTATACTGTCACATATTTAACGCCCAGCTCTTTCATATAATCACAAACTGTTTCCAGATTTGCACATCCCTTTACATGACCGTAGCTTCTGGGCATTCCCTTTGCTTTCGCCCAGCGTCCATTACCGTCCAGAATAATGGCAATATGATTTGGTACATTCATACTTTTTCGTTTCCTTTTCTTGTTCTGTTATATTATTACTATTACTGTTCTCAGTAACATTTTATTTGCTCTTTACCATTGCCATTACTCTGGCATTTATACCGGTAAAGAAAGCAATGATCCGTTACATTTTCAGCTGTAATAAACTGTATTTTCCGGCTCATTACCTTATTCAGACAAAAAGAGAGCCCGCATCATGGAGCTCTCCTTTTCGTTTCCCTTATACGGTCATGATTTCTTTGCTCTTTGCATCCACTGCCGCATCAACTTCTTTAATATATTTGTCTGTACTCTTCTGGATCTTATCCTCAAGCTCTTTGATTTCATCCTCAGATACATCCTGTTTTGCAAGTTTCTTGAACGCATCATTTGCATCACGACGGATATTGCGGACTGCAACTTTGGCAGCTTCGCCTTTTTTCTTTACATCTTTTACCAGTTCCTTACGACGTTCTTCTGTAAGTTCCGGGAATACAAGGCGGATTACTTTACCATCATTGCTTGGATTTAATCCCAGATCAGAAACAAGGATTGCTTTCTCGATTCCTTTGATCAGACTGCTTTCCCATGGCTGAATCTGGATCATACGTGCTTCCGGAACAGTGATATTTGCCACCTGCTGAAGTGGTGTCGGAGCCCCATAATAGTCTACTGTAAGTTTGTCAAGGATATGCGGATTTGCACGTCCTGCACGGATCGTAGCCAGTTCGCTGTCAAGGCTTGCCAGTGTCTTTTTCATTTTGTCTTCATATTTCTGAATTCTTTCATCCATTAGGTTAGTCTCCCTCTTTTATAGTTTTTGTTCGTATATAAAACCTTATACTGTAACCTTTGTTCCGACAAATTTACCGTGAACTGCATTGATTATGCTGTCTTTCTCATCAAGTGCAAATACCAGCATTGGCATCTTCTGTTCCATACACATAATAGATGCTGTCAGATCCATGGCAGCCAGTTTCTTTGCAACCACTTCTTCAATAGATATCTCATCATATTTCACTGCATTCGGGTTTGTCTTAGGATCGCTGTCATAGATTCCGTCAACAGCTTTCGCAAGAAGAATCGCTTCTGCTTCAATCTCAACAGCCCGAAGTACTGTTGCTGTATCTGTAGAGAAGTACGGATGTCCTGTTCCACCGGCAAAGAATACGATTTTTCCCTGTGCAAAACTTGCTTCTACAGCATCTTTGGAATAAAGGCTTGTAAATGCACCGCATACAAACGGAGTAAAGATCTCTGTCTTTAATCCGAGATACCTGCAGATATCAGATACATAAATACAGTTCATAACTGTTGCAAGCATACCGATCTGATCTGCTTTATTCCTGTCGATAGTCTCGCTGGTACGTCCTCTCCAGAAATTACCTCCACCGATCACGATACCGACCTGCAGACCCTCTTCAACAATTGTCTTGATCTGCTTTGCGACTTCAATAACTGTTGCCTCATCAAATCCGGTTTTCTTCTCTCCGGCAAGGGCTTCACCACTTAATTTTAATAATACACGTTTCATATCAACTGTCTCCTAAAATTAGTTTTATCGCAGATAACAGAAGTTGATGACGCCTGGAACAAATAAACAGACATCACTGCTCCTCTTCTGTTACATTGGTATTTTTATTTTACCATATTCCGGCAACAATTTCATTACCATTTTCATCAACAGTAGTAGAAACTGTGAAATTGCTGTAATAGTGGAATCCGGTCTTTCCTGTCTCCGGATCATCCTCATAGCTGCTGCCCTGCGGAGAACCACATGCACTCTCCAATGCATCAAGAGACTGTCCGATATACTGCTCTGCAGTTGAGATCATATCCCCGTCGTTGCCAGGATTATCGTTATTTCCGGGATCGTCTGTATTTCCACCATTGCCAGGATCGTCTGAATTACCGCCGTTTCCGTTATCGCCATTATTATCGCCATTATTATCGCCATTATTATCATCATTATTGTCGCTGTTATTATCACTGTCCGTGGAATCAGAATTATCTGCAGAATCTTTATCACTGTCGTCAGTGGAATCACTGTTATCATCCATGCCCAGACGTTTCTTTACCGCATCAAGTGTAGATACTTCTTTTGTTGAAGTACCTGTCAGATATTTTGCATAAGGAATGGCATCCTCGTCTGTGCCGTCCATGCATAATGTAATCTGTGAGATAGTTCCCAGCGGAATATCACGGAAAAAGCACTCATTCTTATCTTCATCTGTATATGCAATTCGGATATCATAGGAAGCTGTACTCTTATTTGCATTCTGCTGTGTATTGGCAGGAAGATAATACAGTGCTTTATCTTTGTCTGTCAGAGTGAACATTCCATTGATCAGATCATCTCCCCATCCGTCATCTTCATCGTCTTCACTGTCTGAACTGTCTTCATCCACATGAGTACGGATATAAAGTGACTGAATATCATCACCTGTATTATTTACAAATATAATCTTGGATGCTGTGGAAGATTTCTCTCCCATTACATTCTTTATATCTTCATCTGTTGTCTGCTGCATATCTACCATATCAACTGCCTTGGTAACCTCAGGAGTCGGAGTAGCTGTCGCCTGTACAGGCTCTGTCTCTGCAGTCTGTTTCTTACCGCATCCGGCAGCTGCCACTGTCATTACCAGCAGACCTGCCAGTATTAAATAACGTTTCTTCATAATATATTCCCTCCTATATATGGAATATCTTTCTTCTTTTCAACAATGTCATTTTTTCAATTTCTTATTATTGCAGAGTATCGAAAACTTGTCAACCGACCCTATCTTGTTTTCATACAATTTTTAGACTTTTCGGTTTTGGTTTCTTTCTCTGCAGACATATTTTCATGAAAATCTTACATTTTCCGTATCATAATTTCGTATTTCTGTATTCATTCGCAGATATTCCTTCTGTTTTCTTGAATACCCTGGAAAAATGTGCCACATCTGTAAAACCAACCAGTTCTGCCACATCAGCAATCCTGTATGCAGGGTCTTTCAGAAATTCTTTTGCATGACGGATACGGATGCAGTTAAGAATCTCCGAAAAATTCTTTCCTTCTTCTTTATTCAGAAGTTTGCTTAAATGCCACTGGCTTACATATGTCATCTCTGCCACTTTGTTCAGCGTGAGCTTTTCATTGTAATGCTCTTCTATATACTGAACCGCATTCTTCACAACAAAATTACCGGCAGCAAGGGACTCCTCCTCTGCTGTCTGTTCTCCTGTGATTACTTTCTTGTTCAAACGTTCAGTCATTACCTTTAACGCTTCTTCAAGTTCTGCCATATTCGACGGCTTCAGCAAGAATCTGGACACACCAAGGCGGATCGCCTTCTGACAGTAATCGAACTCTCTGAATCCGGTCAGGATACTGATCTCCATATCTGGAAATTCCACTTTCAGTGCTGCAATCATAGACAACCCGTCAAGCCCAGGCATACAGATATCTGAAAAAAGGATATCCGGTCGCTCTCTGCGGATCACTTCCAGTCCCTCTTTTCCATTACAGGCAGTCGCTGCAATCTTACAATGATACTGTTCCCACGGCAAAAGCTTTGACAAACCTTCCACAATAATCGGTTCATCATCAATGATAACCACTTTATACATAAAAAATCCCCCGTTCCCTATCTTTCTTATTATTGCACAAAAGGGAACACCCCCTGTAATCAGCGGATGCTCCTTTTTATGCAATACTTATATTCTTTTTACAAGATCACGTCCTGCCCGTTCTCCATGATCTAAGCTATGTTCCGTTCTCTGTTAACCTTTCACTGCTCCGGCAGTCATACCCTTAATAATATATTTCTGAAGGAAAATATATACAATAATCACCGGGATAACTACCAGCGAAACCGTAGATGCCATCAATCCGTAGTTCGTGCCTTCTTTGGATGTAAGCATCTGCATTAGTCTGGTGATCGCCCAGAACTTCTTATTTCTCAGGAAGAACATCTGTGTAAACAGGTCATTGTAGCTCCAGAGAAATGAAAAGATTGCTACTGTCGCAAAAGATGGCTTCGTCAGTGGCACGACCACTTTGAAAAATGTCTGGAATGCGTTGCTTCCTTCCATATATGCTGCTTCCTCAAGTTCAATCGGAAGACTCTTGATATATCCTGTCAGCACTACAATGGCAAAAGACAGGTTTCCCGCAATCTGTGGCAGGATTACACATAACAGATTCAGAAACAGGGAATTCGTTGCTGTAATCCCCATTTTGTTCTGCAACTGATAAACCGGAATAATGGTTGAAAATACCGGGAACATCATTCCTGCAACAACCAGACTCATAAGGAATCCTCTGATCTTAAACTGGTATCTTACCAGTGCAAAAGATGCCATGCCTGCAAGCAGGATCACCGCCACTGCTACAGTTCCTGAAATGATCATACTGTTTCTGTATGCTGTCGCAATCCCCAGCCTCTCAAACGCCATCTTATAGTTTGCAGTTGTAAAAAAATCACCTGCAGGGAGTGCAAAGGAATCAACCATAATCTTGTCTTTTACCTTAAAGGAGTTGAGCACAACCCATACGATCGGATAAATGGTTGTCACTGCCCATATGGACAGCACTGCATAAATCAGTACCATTCCGGGAGAGACTTTTTTATGTTTTTTCTGCATTTACTATCCCTCCCTAATAATCCACTTCTTTGAAAGTGAAGTTTCTTTGCTTGTGTCATAATCCGGAGCCAGCAGTCTGCTGATTTTTTTCTGATCTTCCTCAGATATTTCGCCGTCATTTCTTACCTCAAGGATTAGGTAATCATTTTCCAGATAACTTCGAATGGTGACTGTACCTTCTCCTCTTGGGATTACGCCATGCTTCACTGCATTCTCAATCACCGGCTGCATGATCAGTCTCGGGATCATACGCTTCATAGTATTCTCATCCTTTTCTTTTACCACATGAAATCTCTTGCCTAACCGTTCAGATGTGATATACAGGTAAGCATCCACATAAATCATTTCTTCTGATAATGTAATCTCAGGAAGTTTCTTGCGATCCATAGCTGCATTCATCAGTACAGACAGTGATTCAATCATCCGGGATACTTTTTCATTCTCACCAAGCCGTGCCTCCCAGTTAATGATTTCAAGCGTATTGTTCATGAAATGTGGATTGATATGCGACTGCAATGCCATAATCCTTGCATCCCGCAATGCCAGTTCTTCCTTACCATCTTCCACTTAACTGATGTGTTTTTTTCTCTCTTCATAATTCCCCCCATAATTTCATATAATGTTTTTAACTATTCAACAGTCTACTATTCCACGAGGTGTTATGGCATGAAAATGCCAAAATCCCATCGCCCAAGCGATAACTTTTTCTTATATAGACAGAAAGGACTGCCATGCTACTCTGGCAGTCCAATGTCATCTCTTTTCGGTTATATTCAATTATGTTTTTATTCGGCAAGTTTCATCAGAAGTTCTACACACTCTTCTTCTGATAAAACCGAAGTATTCAGGCAGATATCGTAGTTTTCCATCTTTCCCCATTCATGTCCTGTATAAAAGTCATAATAATCTCTTCTCTGACGGTCTTTATATGCAATCCGGTCAAGTGCCTCTCTCTGAGAAAGATTCTTATTTTTCTTAATCCGTTTAATTCGGTCTTCCATATCAGATGCATAAATATATACACGAAGCAACTGATTATCATCTTTCAGGATCTGGTCTGCACATCTTCCTACAAACACGCACGGACCCTCCTGTGCCAGACGTTTCACAGCTTCTTCCTGAGCATGAAACATTTTCTCCGGAATTGTCAGGCGTCTTTTGTCCTGTGCTTCTTCCGACATCATTACTCCGATTGCATAGAGAAGACTGGTTTTGCCTTTAAATTCATCGATAATCTCCTGACTGATCCCATGTCTCTCTGCTGCTTTCAGCAAAAGCTTACTGTCATAAAAGGGGACTCCCATTTTTTCTGAAAGCAAAGCTGCAATGTGTCTTCCACCGCTTCCATACTGTCTGCTAATCGTGATTGTTTTCATAGGCCACCACTCCTTTCAGCTCATCTGCCTGAAAATGAATTGTTATTTTTTTATCTATCCACATTATAGGAATTTTCGAATATTTTTGCAATATCCATTAAAATTTTCATAACATTTCACAATTCTAAGCTAAAGGATTTGGTAATATTGTTAGTAAAGGTTCTTGACCTTGAAGTCACGCTCTGCTTCTCTTCTCTGATCCTTCTTCGCAATATCCTGTCTCTTATCATAAAGTTTCTTGCCTCGGGCCATTCCGATCTCTACTTTTACCAGACTGTCCTTGAAGTAAACCTTCAAAGGTACCAGAGTTAAACCTTTTTCTTTGAGCTTTGCTTCAATTTTGTTGATCTCATATCTGTGAAGCAAAAGCTTACGGATTCTCAACGGATCCTTATTGAAAATATTGCCTTTCTCATAAGGGCTGATATGCATTCCGTAAATATAAACCTCTCCATTCTCCACACGGATAAAGGACTCCTTGATGCTGCATTTGCCCATACGCAGAGATTTTACCTCTGTTCCTGCAAGGGCAATGCCAGCTTCATAAGTATCTTCTATAAAATAGTCATGAAATGCCTTTTTATTATTGGCAATCAGCTTCATTCCTTTTTTCTTTGCCATAATATCCTCCAAGCTATCTTCCATTTTTATACAGTTATAACATATTTTTACTGCAAATTACAGACTGTTCGGTAAATCGTCATCCCAGACGTTTGAAACCAGTTCAAAGTCCACCGTCTTGAGCATCTTATCTGCATCCGCCACGCGGACACGGACTTTATCTCCCAGCTTGTAAACTTTTTTTGTCATCTCGCCGCGCAGTTCATAGGTTTCCTGGTCGAAGACATAATAGTCGTCACGCAGAGTGTTGACATGTACCAGACCTTCTACTGTATTTGGAAGTTCCACATAAAGTCCCCATCCTGTAACACCTGAGATAATTCCTTCGAATTCTTCTCCCAAATGATAGGACATGTATTCTGCTTTCTTCAGCTTGTCTGATTCACGCTCTGCCTCATCTGCACGACGTTCGCATACACTGGACTGTCTTGCAACTTCATCCAGAATTTCCGCATAATGCTCGGTTCTTCCCTCACGCATTAATCTGCCTCGCAAGTTATCCTTGATGATCCTGTGGATCTGCAGGTCAGGATAACGTCTGATCGGGGATGTGAAATGGCAGTAATATTTCGCAGCCAGTCCGAAATGGCCACTGCACTCTGTAGTATATTTCGCCTGTTTCATGGAACGCAGTACCAAACGGCTGATCATCGCTTCATTTGGAAGTCCTTCGATACTTTCGATGATCTGTTGGATTTCCTTCGGAGTGATCTCTTCTTTTGCTTTCTGGATCTTTATCCCCTGGTTATGAAGCAGTGTCAGAAGACTTTCCACTTTCTCAGGATCCGGATTATCGTGGGTTCTGTATACAAATGGAATTTCTTCTGTACAATATTCCTGCGCTACAGTTTCGTTTGCCATCAGCATGAAATCTTCGATGATCTTAGTTGCCACATTTGCTTCATACGGCTTTACATCGATTGCTTTTCCTGCTGCATTCAGAATAATCTTACTTTCAGGGAAATCAAAATCAATGGATCCTCTGTGATGACGGCTGTTTCTTAAGATTTCGGACAGTTCTTTCATCATAAAGAACATTGGAATCAGTGCTTCATAGCGTTTCTTTGCTTCTTCGTCTGTATCTTCAAGAATATTCTTCACATCAGTATAACACATACGTTCATCCACGTTAATCACTGTTTCCGCGATCTGGTGAGAAACTACTTTACCTTTTTTATTGATGTCCATCAGACAACTTAACGCCAGTCTGTCCTCACCCTGATTCAGAGAACAGATTCCATTAGAAAGACGCTCCGGCAGCATCGGCACAACACGGTCCGCCAGATATACGCTGGTTCCTCGTTTCAACGCTTCTTTGTCCAGCGCACTGTTGTACTGCACATAGTTGCTTACGTCTGCGATATGAACTCCGAGGTGATAAATATCTCCCTCTTTTGTCAGAGAAATCGCATCGTCCAGGTCTTTTGCATCTTCGCCGTCAATAGTGACTGTCTGCAGATGTCTCAGATCCAGTCTTCCGTCTCTGTCTGCATCCAGCACATGATCTGGAACACGCTGTGCCTGCTTCATTACCTTCTCCGGAAATTCGCTTGGGATTCCAAAGCTCTTGACAATTGCCAGGATGTCGGTACCAGGTGTACGGATATTTCCAAGATTTTCTTTGATTTTGCCTTCCGGATTCTTATTCTTGGAACCATAGTCTGTGACTACTGCAATTACTTTATCCCCGTTTTTAATTCCTGCAGCTTCTTTTCTCGGAATGAAAATATCTTTGGAAAATTTGGGATTATCACTGATCACGAAACCGAAATCACGATTTAACTGATAGGTTCCCACAATTTCCGGCATACCACGCTCCAGAACTTTGACAACTGTGCCTTCTTTGCGCTTGCCTTCTTTCTGACCATCACGGATAATAATTCGTACTTTGTCCTGATGCATGGCTGTACCTGTATCAGATTCAGGGATAAAAATGTCCTCATCCTGTCCTTCGATTTCCACAAAACCAAAGCCTTTCGGATGTCCGATAAATGTTCCTTCCGCCTGAACACCCTCAAGGTGATCTTCCTTATAATTGTCCTCATCCATGAAATCTCTGTCCCGGTTTCTTCCCCGGCTTTTCTCTCTGATCTTGTCTTTTTTCTTATCTTTAAATTTGTCTTTTTTCTTTTTGCCCTGATCTGCGCCGTATTCATTCCTTCGGTCATCATAATAACGGTCATCTTTTTTCTTCTTCCATTTTCCTTTGACCTTTTCATATCTGCCTTTATTATCCACAGATACTTTTCCTTCATAACACAGTTCATCCAGAACATCATAGAGATCTCGTTTCTCTTCTTTGGAAAGTCGCAGAAGTGTGGCGATTTCACGTAATCTCATTGGTTTATAAATGGGATCTCCCAACAGTTCCAGAATAAACTTTTTTCTTCGTTCTATATCTTTTTTCTTCATATTGCTCCTCTGATTTTTCAAAATTATAACTTCTTTATTCTCAAGTTTTATTGGAAAGTGCAGTGTGATCCTGCCAGTAGAACTCTTTATGTCATGCAAACATTACAGAATAATTTTCCAGGATATAAAAAACACTCTTGCACGTGACAAGAGTGTTTCCAGTTTCATTCTAAATTAACCCAGCATATTTAACGCTACAGAAATTACGAAAAATAAAACTCCCATAATAGCAGTAGCCTTAACAAGTCCGCCCTCCATAGAACGGCCTTTGTTCTTGCCCCAGTATGTTTCTGCTGCTCCGGCAATAGCACCAAGTCCCTGCTGCTTACCTTCCTGCATAAGAACTACGACTGTAAGAGCGATGCAATCTATTATGAAAATGATACTCAGAATAATCTTAACAATCTGCACTTCGTTACACCTCCTAATCAACTGTGTTTCATTGTAACATAGCCAGAAAGGGATTTCAACTACAATTCCTCTTTTTTTAAGGATTTTTGATATGCTATTTTACAGTTATCTTTATCTTCTTTCTGACTTTTCCTGAACTTACGGTGAGATAAGCTATTCCTTTTTTCTTTCCGTAAATTACGCCGGATGTATTTACAGCTACAATTTTCTTATTTGAAATCGTATAGGTAACCTTCTCTCTGGAAGTAACAGGACTTATTACTGGCTTCAGGGTAACTTTAGTACCTTTTTTCAGTGTTATAGCAGATTTCAGCCCGCTTATCTTTACAGTACGAACCTTGCCAGTCTGAACGTTTACCTTTAATGTAGCTTTTTTACCGCTCTTTAAGGTTACTGTAACTTTGGCTGTTCCAGTTTTATTTTGTGCTTTCAGGACACCTTTTTTATCTACAGTCACGATTTTTTTGTTACTAGAAGTCCACGACTTCACAGAATCACCATATGCCATGGTTACCTTCACTTTATTCGTACTCTGTTTTTTCTGTAGTGTAACAGAAGTAAGATTCAGTTTAATAACTGCTTTCAGTTTACTTCCATAATTTCTTGTAGTTTTCTCGCCGCAGACAGAACAGGTTCCTTCCTGTTTCGCAGCCCTGAATACCGTTGCTTTCGCAATAGTCTTCCATACGTATTTATGTGTATGCTCTGTATAATATTTTCTGGTAAGCTTCTCTGCATCTGCTCCCAGAGGATCATCCGTACGATTGTACTTTGTCAGCCACCAGCAGCCGGTTACCTCATTCTTAGGGCAGTCCGAAGTATCTATTTCCGTATTGAAGTAGACTGCACCGCTGGCTGTCTCATGGGTGGTACAGCTTGTATCCACATATTTTACAAAACCAATGCCCTTCTCTGCACCACAGTCTGCTGCATAAGAATTATTTTCAATATCATCGATCCGGTTCAGACTGTCATAGAAACCGATAATTCCACCGATATATGCAGCCTCTTCCCCTGTAGCTTTCACCTTGCCGGCAAAAACATTATTCTTCATAGTATATGCACAGTTATTCCATGCCTGTGCCACATAAATATCCGATCCCAGGATTCCGCCAACCTTATCCTGACCGGTAACTGTTCCCTCTACCATGCAGTTATCAATGGTTGCTTTTCTACCATTTGGCGCAGAAGAGTCATCGTAACCGCCGCCCATGATTCCACCTGCCTGCTGTCCGGATGCGATCACATCGCCATAGAATTTACAATCAGTTACTGTGCATTCACCCATGGCATTATCACGTGTACCGATGATACCGCCTACATAATCTTTTCCATAAACTATTGCATAACTTACACAGTTCGTTATCGTTCCCTGCATACGTCCCGCAAACGAACCGATTCTGTCTTCATCTTTATCATAACCGATAACAACACCCTTTTCTATGGTACAGTTCTTTATGGTTGCTCCAAAACCGGAAGAGCATCCTGCATAAGGACTCACTGTTTTATTTGCACCAACAAGACCAGCCTTCAGTGTACTGGAGCCACTTTTCAAAGTTACGTTATCGATCACAACAGCACTTCCGGACAGACCTACTCCCTCGAAATTGTTAACAAGACCGTATCCTGCGATTTTCTTTCCATAAATGTTCAGGTTGCGTACCTCTGTATTGCGGACATATCCAAACAGAGGAAGTCCTCCTTCCGGAACTGTAATGGTGTGATTGTTTCCATCCAGAACCCCGCTGAATACGTTCAGATTGTCACCATCTTTCAAATCTTTTTTGCCATCTTTGGTTACGCCAACAGGTTTCCAGTTCTCTGGAAGGGTAATGTCTTCAGTGAGCTGGAAATAAGTTCCTTCAAAGTTATATCCTTCCGTATTTACTTTATCGCACAGTGCCTCCAGGTCTGCTGCACTTTCGATACAATACGGTTTTTCGGCAGTGCCTTCTCCTTCCCACAAAACAGAACCATCTGCAGCAGTAATGCACTTTGTATCAGAATATACATACTCACTGTCTGTAATTTCATTCTGTTTTTCCACATCTTCCTGTGTTCCTTCCGGTTCTCCTGTACTAAATTCTTCTGTACTAAATTCTTCTGTCTGAAATTCCTCTGCTGACGGAGTATCTCCTGCACTGAACTCTGCTCCCATAACAGAAACCGGAAGCTGACAAGTCAGAAGAACTGCAAGCAGCAGAGCTGCTATACTTTTCCAACTCTTTTTTAATTTCATTTTTTTCTCCTCTTTTAAGGGTTTTCCCTATCATCGCAAACCTTTATTATTTTTACAGTACCATTTTTCCACTTTGCAGAAGCAGCGGTTCCTGCTTTTCCAGACCTTAGATATAGTCCGGTGTTCTCCCCCTTTCTTTTATTGGAATATTCTGTTTCCCGAAAAAAAAGCCGCGTCTTCCCAGACACGACTTCACTCACAAAATACCGTGCCGCCCTGAAACCGAGGGTTTCCGCACTCAGCCGCAAAGATAGATCTGACTTAGAGTTTTTACTCATCACAGTAGCGTTCCTGTGCAGGATTCTCACCTGACTTCCTATGCAGATTTTTCCAATCCCTTCTGCATAAAATCCCTGTGGCATCGCCTTAATATCACCATACCCTTTACCCCAAATTTTGTCAATATATTTCCAGTCAGGCCTGTATTTTCTATAATTTTCTGAATACTTGTTTTTCCTTTCTTATATCTTTACATAAAAATGGAAGCCATTTTTCTTAATGGCCTCCATTCCAACTGATATACAATACTTTTTATAATAACTCAACAATGATGTTCAGCTTTTGCAAAAGGATTCTCATACACTTCCAGTTCTCCTAATGCCTCATGAATACGCAGAAGCTGGTTATATTTGGCATTTCTGTCTGATCGGCATGGAGCACCTGTTTTAATCTGACCGGCTCCTGTGGCAACTGCCAGATCTGCGATAAAGGAGTCCTCGGACTCACCTGATCTGTGAGAAATTACGGCACTGTATCCAGATTTCTGGGCCATTTCTACTGCATCCAGTGCTTCTGAAAGGGTTCCGATCTGATTTACTTTTACCAGGATTGCATTGGCAGCTTCCAGTCTGATTCCGCAGGCAAGGCGCTTTATATTGGTTACAAACAAATCGTCGCCTACCAGCTGGATTCTTTTTCCCAGACGCTCTGTCATTTGCTTCCAGCCTTCCCAATCATCTTCTTCCAGACCATCTTCTATAGAAACGATGGGGAATTTCTCAATCAGTTTCTCGTAATAATCAATCATCTCACCTGCATCTCGCAGAACCTCTTCGCCTTTCATCTTTCCTTCACCAGGAAAAACGTATACACCTCGTTCTTCGTCATACAATTCACTGGCAGCTGCATCAATCGCGATACAAATATCTTTTTCCGGTTCATATCCGGCTTTTTTTACTGCCTCTATGATCAGTTCCAGAACACTTTCCGAATCAGGAAGATCCGGTGCAAAACCGCCCTCATCACCTACTGCGGTTGACAGATTTCTGTGCTTCAGGATGATTTTCAGAAACTGGTATACTTCTGCACACATGCGGATGGCATGTTCCATGTTTTTTGCACCTACCGGCATGATCATAAATTCCTGCAAATCTACTGTGTTGTCTGCATGACGGCCGCCATTGAGAATGTTCATCATAGGTACCGGCATCTGCCTGGTATGGCATCCGCCCAAATACTGGTATAAGGGGATTCGGAGTGCCGCTGCTGCCGCTCTTGCCACTGCCATGGACACTCCCAGCGATGCATTTGCCCCTACATTGCTCTTATTGTCTGTACCGTCAGTATCTATAATTTTTTTATCAATAAAAGTCTGGTCCAGAGCATTTTCCCCAAGGATTGCTTCTGCCAGTTTCGTGTTTACATTCTCTACTGCTTTCTGAACACTAAGGCCTACATAACAGTCTTTTTCTCCGTCTCGTAACTCTACTGCCTCAAATTTACCGGTTGAAGCTCCTGAAGGAACAATTGCCCTTCCTGTATATCCATTGATCCCTATCACACCTTCGCCTACTGTAACTTCAACTTCTACAGTAGGGTTTCCTCTGGAATCCAGTACTTGTCTTGCGTGAACCCTTCTTACAGGCAGATAACGTAACATTTTTTGAACCTCCTGCTTCTTTTTATGAAATCTACGGACAAACACATCCGCTTCACTGCTACAGACTTCAACAAGCTATCTTTCTGCAAGTAATCCATGTCTGTACTTCAGCATCTTATTTGTTTCACACGCATAGCTTTTCCAGATATTCTGATGAATATGCAGGCAGTTCTTAAATGATATTTCGATATATTGCTTCCTGTATATCACATTTTTATACGTCGTACTTCTGTATCCCAATCAATTTCACTCTGGTTATTTCATGAATTCCGCATAATTTTCAGAATATTTTATCAGTATAAATCATTTTAATTGTTTCTTTTGAATATTTTTGTAAATTTTTAGTTTTTATACTTGACATTCCAATTATTATCTGTTATAGTAAGCTCATAAAACAAAAGGGATTACGGAAAACAAAAAAGCAAAGGAGTGAGACCACCGAAAACTTAATTTCTTTTTTATAATTTAAGAAAGCGAGGTACAGACCACCAGAATAGTTAAAGTTTCAAATTCATGATTTATAATTTATGAAAGGCAGGTACGGACCACCAAGAACTTAAAGTTTGAAATCCAACTAAGTTTTATAAGTTCCTACTAATCTAAAGGAAGGTACAGTCCAATGAAAACCTAACGATTTACCTTATTAAAAAACAGATTATTAATATAAGGACGGTATAATCCAATGGACATTTAATAATTTATTCTTATTATTAAAAAATAACAGACAATCCATAAAAGGAAGGTACAATCCAATGGAAACTTAACGATTTACCTTATTTAAAAAGTAACATTCATTATATAAGGAAGGTATAGTCCAATGAAACATTAACGATTTACCCTATCATTAATCGTAACAGTTCATTCACATGAAGAAGGTACAGTCCAATGAGAACTTAATGAATTACCCTATTTAAACTAAACGAGGAAGGTACAGACCAATGGGACAGTAAGTTTTAACAACAATTTCTAAATACAATTTCATAGAAAGTGAGGTATCATCCCTTGGATACAGAATCTTAACAAGAGCCACGATGGAAAATAGATCGATGGCTCTTTTGTTATGTGTTTTTTCAGGCACTATCCTTTCTCACCTGACAACTGGATTTTCAGACAGGTGCTATAAGTTATTTCAAAAATGATATACAAAGTCTATTGCTCCATTTTCTCTCATATATTTAAGCAACATCCTTTCTTTTGAGGTTATCATTCTATGCGTCTCAAATACATATCCCCTGTCAAATTCTTTTCCGCAAGAACCGGACGGATTTTGCTGCTTTTTTGTGCATCTGCACTTGTGGGTTCTGCTGCCGGAAAAATTGTTTCGCATTTCACGCAGAAACAGACTGCTGTTCCCTCATCTTCCCAGAGTTCCAGCTGGGGGCTTAGTTTTCAGGAAGAAGGAAACCGTCCTGTGGGAAATGCCACGATCGAGGAATTGTCTCAGTATGATGCTTTTTTTGCAGAAAATACGGACGAAAAGAAAATCTATCTTACCTTTGATGCCGGATACGAAAATGGAAATACACACGCGATCCTGGATGCACTGAAAAAGCATCAGGCTCCGGCTACCTTTTTTGTTGTGGGGAATTTCATTTCAGAAAACAAGGATCTGATCAAACGGATGGAAGCCGAGGGGCATACTGTTGGAAATCATACGATGACGCATCCGGATATGTCAAAAATTTCTACGCAAGAATCTTTTCAGAAAGAATTAGCAGGCGTGGAAGATATTTATAAAGAAATTACCGGAAAAGAAATGACGAAATTTTACCGGCCGCCGCAGGGAATTTACAGTACTCTGAATCTGTCTATGGCGAAAGAAATGGGATATCATACATTTTTCTGGAGTCTCGCTTATGTGGACTGGTACCAGGATAAGCAACCAGATCCGCAGGAGGCTATTGAAAAACTGACGAAGCGGATTCATCCTGGAGCTATTGTACTGCTACATAGCACCTCTTCTACTAATGCGCAGATTCTTGATGAACTGCTAAGTAAATGGAAAGAGATGGGGTATTCGTTTCATTCTTTAAATGAATTAGTTTCTTCATCTTAGACAAATCAAGTTCCACATGCATTTTCACTCACCCAAAAATAATACACAAGTCAAAAACTGTTCTGTATCACAGATAGTCTGTCCTAATAATCTACAAAACAAGCACTTAGATATCGAGGTACGGGCAGGCAACAATATAACTTTTTTATAAGCCTGATTTCAAAAATGAGATGCACTCCACAAGGAACAAATCCCGTAGAGTGCATCTCATTTTGTTTATAAATCAATACTTATGAGAATATCAATTTATGGTCCGTTTTATTTCATTTTATAATCATTCGTATTATTCAGCATCTGCTGCTTCTGTTTCTTCCGGTTCTTCTGTTGTTTCTGCGTCTTTTGTATCATCGGATGCTTCCTCAGCATCTTCTGTTGCAGTATCTTCGCTATCTACAACTCCACCTTCAACAACCAGGTCTTCAGGATTGATGTCATCGCCATAAACTGGTTTCAGAGTTTCTTCGAAGTCTTTGTGGAAGAACTGTTCGTCTGCCAGAGATTTGATCTCATCGTTGATTGCGTTCAGAAGGTCTGTGTTGCCTTTCTGTACTGCAGGTGCGATTGTATCGATGTCGCCAAGGGATTCAATTCCTACAGAGAATCCTTCATTCTGCTGTGCCCATGCAAGTACCTCTGTGTTGTCTGTGGAGAATGCATCTCCTCTTCCGTCAAGAAGTGCATCGTACGCTTCCTGATATTCATCAAATTTTACAAGCTCGATGTCCGGATAGTTATCTGTGAAGTATGTCTCTGCTGTTGTTCCTTTTACAACGATCAGTTTCTTGCCTTCCAGATCTTTTACGTCTGTGATCAGTGCATCGTCAGGAGAAACAACACCAAGAGCTACTTTCATGTATGGAAGTGCGAAATCTACTTTCTCTGCTCTGTCATCTGTTACTGTGAAGTTTGCAAGGATTACGTCTACTTTTGCAGACTGCAGATATTCTACACGGCTTGCTGCTTCTACATATGTGAATTCTACATCATCTTCGCTTCCAAGAAGATCTTTTGCAAGTCTCTTTCCGAAGTAAACATCGTATCCCTGAACATCACCGTTTTCATCTACATATCCAAATGGGTTCTTATCGCTGAATACACCGATTTTGATCTTTCCGTCTTCTTTGATCTCATCCAGAGTACGGGCCTGTGCAGTGTTTCCGCCATCATCTGCTGCACTTACAAGAATACTTCCGCCAAGAAGTGTTGTTGCTGCTACGCCTGTTGCTAATAAAACTGCCAATAATTTTTTCTTCATGTCCTTTTCCTCCATGTTTTAAAAAATTTTGATTTTATAATTATTTTTATAACTATCTTTATTATTTTTTCACTGTTTCATAATGGAAACTGTTCAGGAACTGTTTTGCTCTGTCTGTCTGCGGATTGTCGAAGAACTGTTCCGGAGTGTTCTCTTCTACGATATTTCCTTTATCCATAAAAATCACTCTGTCCGCTACAGATCTGGCAAATTCCATCTCATGAGTAACGATCAGCATAGTCATTCCTGTTTTTGCAAGTTCCAGAACTACCTGAAGTACTTCTCTTACCATCTCCGGGTCAAGAGCTGCTGTGATCTCATCCAGAAGCATGATTTCCGGATGCATCAGCATGGCACGTACAATGGCAACTCGCTGTTTCTGGCCACCTGAAAGCTGTCTTGGATAGCTATCTTTCTTATCCAGAAGACCAACTCTGTCAAGAAGCTGCTCGGCTTCTTTCTTCACTTCTTCTTTGTTTCTCTTCTGCACTTTCAGTGGTGCCAGAAGAAGGTTATTTAAAATTGTCATGTTCGGAAAAAGATCGTAGCTCTGGAAAACCATTCCGATCTTCTCTCTGACTTTGCTGATATTCTTTTTTTCATTCTCGTAGCTTGCACCGTTCAATTTCAGCACACCGCTGTCGATTGCTTCCAGACGGTTGATACATCGCAGGAAGGTACTTTTTCCACATCCGGAAGGTCCTACGATTACTACCACTTCTCCTTTTTGCATAGAGAAGGAAACATCATCCAGAATAGGAACATTATTTACATATGATTTCTTTAAATGCTCTACTTCTAAAATCGGCTGTCCCATTCATTTATCCTCATTTCTATTAGTCTGCGAACTTCTTTTCCAGGACTCTGGAGAGTCTGGAGAAAGGAAAACATATGATGAAGTACATACAGAATACTGCACCGTATACCCAGAGGGCTGCTGTCGGATTTGTATATCGGGATGCATCAATGATCTGCTTTCCTACTTTTAATACCTCTACTACACCGATCAGGGCTACCAGTGAAGTAGTCTTGATCATTCGGGTAAGAAGATTAACTGCGGATGGAAGAAGTCTTCGGATAGTCTGCGGCAGGATAATGTAGATATAGACCTGCCATTTGCTTAATCCCAGTCCGTATCCGCTGTCATACTGGTGTTTCGGGATGGAAATCAGTGCGCTTCGCACCAGGTCGCCCATCTCTGCAGTTCCCCAGAAAGTAAATACGATAACTGCGGCTGTCTCACCGGTAAGGTTCATTCCCAGATGCTTGGCTGCTCCGAAGTATACCAGGAACAGGAGTACCAGCTGCGGCATGATTCTTACGATTTCAAGGTAAATACGACAGATAAATTTGATTATTTTATTCGGAATGTTCATTACCATTCCAAGAAGAAATCCAAGGATAATAGAAAATACCATGGAAATCAGTGCAATTCTTATTGTTACCCACAAGCCCTGCCAGAGTCTTAATGAGTTGATTCCTTTGAAAAGAACCTCAATCCCCATATTCTGCATAGCGGACTCTCCTTTCTACAAATGAACAGATCAGTGAAATTGGTAAAAGTATGATCAGATATGCGATTACCAGCATCATCAGGGCTTCATCTGTTTTGTAATAAATTCCAATTAAGTCTTTAGTCACAAACATCAGATCTGCAAGTGCTACTGCACTAAATACGGATGTCTCTTTAATAAGAAAGATTGCATTTGCGCAGAATGCAGGGATGGAATTGGATACCGCCTGCGGCAGGATGATGTTTGTAAATACCTGACTCTTACTCATTCCGAGACTTAATGCGGATTCTACCTGAATCGGCGGGACATTGTCCAGACCGCTTCGGAAGGCTTCTGCCATGTAACTGCCTCCCAGAAATGCCAGACCTGAGATTGCGCATTGTTCGGAACTAAGTACGATTCCTATCTTCGGAAGACCGAAGTACAGAAAGAATAACTGTATCAGCAGTGGAGTGTTTCTTGATAATTCTATGTAGCATTCCACGATCTGGCGAAGTACCGGAATCTTGAAATACTTGATCATGCTACAGACAAGTCCTACGATGATCGCGAGGATCACGCCGATCACTGCCATGTGAAGGGTGAGTTTCGCAGCTTCTATATAAAGAGGTGCCTGTTCGCGGATAAATTCAAAGTCCATGGTTACATTTTCTCCTTCTCTGATATAAGCAACTTCTCATATCAGTTTTATCTCATTTTATTCTATGTAAAATTTACATGAGATATTTTATATACTTTGTTTTGCCATTTAACAGGCAAGTTTTTCATAAATTGCATCTGCAAGTTTGCGATGTCCGTATTCATCCAGATGTTCCTGGTCTGCTTCGCCCGGCTGTGCATATGCGGAAGCCTGTAAATAAGAAATGTTTCTTGCTTTTGCGATTTTTTCATATACCCGATGAAGGTTCAGGGATACTTCTCTGGATTTCTTATCGAATTCCGGATCAAAGTCTTCTTCCCAGATTCGCTCACCAAGATAAATTGGAGATACCAGAAGAATTTTTGCATCCGGGTTTACAATGTTAATCTGGTTGAGAAGCTGTTCAATTCCCTGTCCGATTACTTCCGGGGTTGCACTGTATACGCTTTTACAGTCGTTGGTGCCAAGCATTAGTACGATAGTGTCTACCGGTCTGTGGCTCTCAAGGATTGCCGGAAGCATTTCTGTTCCTCTTCTTTCTGTGCGAAATGGGTCATCGAATACTGTAGTTCTTCCGCAAAGACCTTCTTCAATTACTCGGTAGCCTTTCTCTCTTACTTTGTCATCCAGGATACTGGTCCAACGTGTACCCCATCCATATCTCTGATTGGATGTTCCCGGGATCAATCCGTATGTATTAGAATCACCGAAACATAAGATTTGTTTCATGCCTTGTCACCTTCTTAACTGATTTTTTTGATTCAGGTTTTGTTTTTCCTGTTTTCATATCGATTTGATAGGAATACTATACAATCTTTATTTCTCTTTGTCAATCCCTTTTTTGTATTTTTTTAAAAACTGTTTTTTATATTCCCCCTCACCCCCTACCGTCCTGAAACATCCCCCGCAAAATTATGCCTAAGACATAATTTAAGTTTGCGAATCCTGCTATTAAACACAACACGAACAATAATCATCAAAATCTCCAATGCAAAAGTTACCTATTTCAATACCCAGCTCAGAAATATTTGTATTTTCCGTGCATTTGCAGGGATCTTAGATATTCTTGGTTCTCCAAAAACTGCGTTATGAGAATCCAGAGACACTGTCTGAGCGCAGCGAGTTTGGCTCTGGATTCTCATGATTTTAGCAGTTTTTTGAGAACTTAGAATATCTTAGGTCCCGAAACCGCACGGAAAATACAAATATTTCTGAGCGTCCCTTTATCAACACAAAAAGAGCAGCTACTACACCTGGCACATCAGTGTAATATCTGCTCTTCTTCGTGCGATATTCTGCTATAGATTATAGCACTGTTACTATTATTTATGCAATACCTGTTCTACAGCGTATGAATCATAATCATTTCTACAAATTTCGATCAGCTCTACTTTCTCCTTATACTCCTGAGAAAATAACAGATTGACCACGCAATACTCATTCCCGCCGCAATTCCAAAAGCAAAAAGAAATGTATCCCGTCCATATTCCAGTGCCTGAACAGTATTTCCTTCTACAATACTGTTCATACAGTAATAAAGAGTACTTCCTGGAATCAGAGGGATTACCGAGGTAACAAAAAAAGAAGTAGATGTTTCTTTACATACTCTTGCAAGAATTTCCGCATACATATCTGCAATAAAACCTGACAGCAATGTCGGGAGAAAAACATTTTCCCAGACTCCTCTTCCCAGGAGAAATACCAGCCAACTGAGAAAGCCGCCTGCAGCAGCCAAAGGCAGGTATTTATTTTTCATATGAAAAAGTATTCCAAACCCCACAGAGCCCATAGCTCCGGTAATCAGTTGCATAACTGTTGTTGTGATCAACTTCCAAGCCTCCCAGATAAAATAATTGCCCCCATAAATCCAAGTGCCAGTGCCGCTGCAAGAAGTAATGCAGTAATCAGACGAATAATTCCAGAAAGTGTATCGCCAATAAGCACATCCCTGATTGCATTTGTTGACATCAGCCCCGGAATCAAAAGCATAATATCACCAATCATAATCTTATCCATATGAAGAAACGGCCATAACAAGGTAAATTCACAAATTACACAGCCCGCAAAAAAAGACGCTACAAACTGAAAAGTCACTTCATTCATACACACTGGTCGAAAATACTTCTGTAAGCTCCAGATTAAAACTGCCCCAAGTCCTGATGCGATAGCATCCTGAATACTTCCTCCATAAAAAAGAGCAAAACTGCATGCTGCCAGAATACTTCCCCAAAATTTCCAGAGAGACTTCGGTTTATTTGTAATGATTTTATCAAATTCATCACGAAGCTCTGCTGCTGAAACAGGCTGATCACAGAAACGGCGGCTCAAATCATTCAACAGCTCCAGTCTGGTGAAATCATTTCCATCACCCTCTTTGATCCGGCGGGTCTGTGTCCATACTCCCTCTCCTGGAAATTCCATAGTAATAACAATGCTGGAGGTGATCACGAAAACATTCATCTGAGCAGCGCCACAAGCATAGCCCATTCGGTTTAGCGTATCCTCCACCCTGAAAATCTCTGCACCGCTACTTAACAGTGCGTCACCCATATCAAGAAAAATTTGCAAATAATCTTTGGATGTCTGCATAGGAATTACTCCTTTAATTTTAGAAAAAGAAACTGCATACTACATGTCAGAGTTTCATTCCTGAACTTTCGTATTCTGAAGATAACTTAAGTATAATGCTTAATTTCGGCCAATACAACCTTAAATATTACTATTCGCTGTAACCATCACATTTTCATTCCAATCTTGAATTCTATATTTTCTGTATTTTGCAGGTGTTGTTCCCTTATATTTCTTAAAAATCTTTATAAAATAACTCTGCGTGGAAAAACAAAGATACTCACTAATCTGCGCTGCTGTATAATCCGAATAAGTCAGCATATTGCAGGCAGCTTCTATCCGTTCTTTCTGAATATAATCAACAAAGAACATTCCTGTTTCTTGTTTAAACAGTCTGGAAAGGTAACTTGGGCTGATTCTTGCTGCTTCTGCTGTTTCTTCCAATGTGATAGGGGCATGCAGATGAAGATGGATATATTTTACTGCCGTTTCTATCGTTCTGCTGTAATTTCGCATCCCATGTTTTTGTACTTCTTCTGCAAATCGCATTGCTGCTTTTTGCGATAATTTTTCTATTGAATACTTATTTGTACATTCTTCCACAGTCTGGATATAACCATCACTTAATGCATAGGCCGTTTCTTCCGGCACTCCCCCCTCTATTGCAGCTCTTGTAAACAGCGTAATTCCTGCGATAAACATGTTCTTGCTGTTTCGCAGTTCATTTCTGGACAGAACTCCAGGTGTTCCATCTGGTGTTTTTTGAAAAATTAACAAAACTCTGTCCGTCTGGCCATTTTTAATCGCATCGTACTGCAGACGCTCGCTGGCATAGGATGCATGTCTCTGAAGATTCTCCCGTCTCTCAAATAAAGTATCCCTGCTTCTGTTTTCTGCAATTTTTTCTTCATGATGGTTATTAATATTCTTCATGGCAAATCCCTTTACAACAAAATTATGTTATTTATAGCAACATTTTACTATATTTTATCATTTTCAGGTGATATAGTCCAGTATAGAAAGGACAGACAAATCGCAGGCAAAGCAAAAGACTTATCTGTCCTGATAAAATCAGTAAAAAATAATTTTATATAAAATCTTATGGAGGTCTTTATTATGGAACATGATTTAAAGAAAATTGTCAGCCAGATGACTCTTGAAGAGAAGGCTGGCATGTGCTCAGGTCTTGATTTCTGGCATCTGAAGAGTGTGAAAAGACTTGGAATCCCGGAAGTTATGGTAAGTGATGGCCCTCATGGGCTGCGTAAGCAGGATGATAAAGGCGATCATCTTGGAATGAACGACAGTATCAAGGCTGTCTGCTTCCCTCCTGCTGCTTTAAGCGCCTGCTCTTTTGACCGTGAATTAATGGAATCTATGGGTGAAACGATCGGTAAAGAGGCTCAGGCAAATGACGTATCTGTCATCTTAGGACCGGCTGTTAATATCAAACGTTCCCCACTTTGCGGAAGAAACTTTGAATATTATTCAGAAGACCCATATCTTGCAGGTGAAATCGCAGCTGCATTTATCAATGGCGTACAGTCCCAACATGTTGGAACTTCCATCAAGCATTTCGCAGCTAATAATCAGGAATATCACCGCATGAGCAATTCCTCTGAAGCAGATGAAAGAACTCTCCGCGAGATCTATTTCCCTGCATTTGAAACTGCGGTAAAGAAAGCTCAGCCATATACATTTATGTGCTCTTACAATCAAATCAACGGCACTTTTGCTTCTGAAAACAAATGGCTTCTCACAGACGTTCTCCGTAATGACTGGGGATTTGAAGGTTATGTAATGTCTGACTGGGGTGCCGTCAATGACCGTGTGAAAGGTCTGGAAGCCGGGCTGGAACTGGAAATGCCAGGTTCCAATGGAACAAATGATGCTCTGATCGTGGAAGCTGTAAAAAAAGGCATTCTGAAAGAAGAAGTTCTGGATCAGGCTGTAGAACGTATCCTGAACATTATCTTCAAATATGCAGACCACCGCGCACCACAGGATTTTACTATGGAAAAAGACCATGAAGAAGCACGCCGCATCGCAGAAGAATCTATGGTCCTTCTGAAAAATGCAGACCAGGTCCTTCCTCTGAAAACTTCTGAAAAGGTTGCTTTTATCGGTGGTTTTGCCAAGAAGCCTCGTTTCCAGGGTGGCGGAAGTTCTCATATCAACTGCTTCAAAGTAACCAATGCACTGGAGTCTGTTCCTGCAGATGCACAGGTTACTTACGCAGAAGGTTTCCCTGCTGATAAAGATTTCTATGATGAAAATCTTGCCGCTGAAGCAATTCAGGCAGCAAAAGAAGCTGACAAAGTTGTAATCTTCGCCGGACTTCCGGACAGTTTTGAATCTGAGGGATATGACCGTTCCCATATGGGGCTGCCTGAATGCCAGAACCGTCTTATCGCTGAAATTCTGGAAGTTCAGCCAAATGCAGTGATCGTTCTTCACAATGGTTCTCCTGTAGAAATGCCATGGATCAACGATGTGAAAGGTATTCTGGAAGCTTACCTTGGAGGACAGGCAGGTGGTGCTGCTGTTGCAAATATCCTCTATGGTGTTGTAAACCCAAGCGGTAAACTTGCCGAAACTATTCCGGTGAAACTGGCTGATAATCCATCCTATCTGAACTTCGGTGGCGGCGATAAAGTAGAATACCGTGAAGGTGTGTTTGTAGGATATCGTTATTATGATACCAAGCAGATGGAAGTTGCCTATCCATTTGGATACGGACTCTCCTATACTACTTTTGCATACAGCAATCTGCAGATTTCAAACACAACTCCGACAGAAAAAGATACTATTACCGTTTCTGTAGATGTGACAAATACAGGCAACGTTGCAGGAAAAGAAGTTGTTCAGCTCTATGTCAAAGATATGACTTCCTCTGCGATCCGTCCTGAAAAAGAACTGAAAGGTTTCGAAAAAGTCCAGCTTGCTCCTGGCGAAACCAAGACAGTTACTATGGAACTGAATAAACGTAGCTTTGCATGGTATAACACTGAATTACATGACTGGTATGCTGCAAGCGGCAAATATGAGATCCTGATCGGTGCATCTTCCAGAGATATCCGTCTCTCCGAAACCATCGAACTCTCCAGCAGCCAGGTTATTCCGATGCATGTTCATATGAATACCACACTTGGAGAACTGCTCCGCCATCCTAAGACAAAAGAAACTGCTAAAGAGCTGACTTCTAAATATCTCTCTGCAATGAACGGCGGAAGCGAAACTGCTTCTGAATCCGCCGCAGAAGCCATCTCAGAAGAAATGGTAGAAGCAATGACAGATTCCATGCCGCTTCGCTCTCTGTGCAGCTTTGGAGGCTTCTCACGTGCTGAAATCCAGGAGATTATTGATAAACTGCAGGTACTATGCTAATATCCATAAAAACATCTACTCTGCCATTTATCTTATTTCATGTAGAATATTATCCTTAATATAATTTTACATTATATATTGCTTTATATAAGTAAAAGCTACTGCATATACATTCGGTAAAAATATTCCAGATTGTGCAGTAGCTTTTTTATTAATATATAACTTTAACTATGATGAATCTCAAATATTGTTACATTTGTCAAATAGCTATTCCCTGTCTATTTATATTATCTTGCACTCTGTTAACTACACTTTTATTTCTCTCTTGTCAGAAATTTTTTATAAGAAAAATCCATTCCAAAAGCCCCCAGTGGAGCTGTTATTATAATTGCCATAACAGCTACGGAAAGTACAATTTTGCCGCACGGCAGCCCTGCTGCAAATGGAACAGAGCCAATTGCTGCCTGTACTGTTGCTTTCGGAAGATATGCAATTACACAGAAAACTCGTTCTTTCACAGGAAGATCTGTCTTTACCGTACAGAGCAGTACGCCAAAAGATCTGAAGATCAATGCTATAAAAATCATAGCAACTGCAGCTAATCCGGCGTCCAGTGTATAACGGATATCTACGGCAGCCCCTACCAGCACAAAAAGAATTACCTCTGCGGCAAGCCAGAGTTTTCCGAATTTCTCTGACAATCTCTTTGACACGAAAGCGGTGCATTTCATTTTCAGAACACATGCCATACTTACAACTGCAAGCAATCCGGATACTGCAATTTTTCCTTCCAGCCATCCTTCAATTGCGATCAGCATGAAAGAAAATCCAAGGACAATGATTACTTTCATACTGTTTCTTACATAATGTTTCTTCGCATAAGCAGTCTCAAAAAATAAATACAGCAGGTATCCTACGATCGCACCCAGAATAATTCCCAGGATGATTGAAACCGGAATGTTGGCAAATGCTTTGATGTCTGCGCTGCCGCCCTGTGCCATGCTTAAGAATGTCGTAAACAATACAATAACAAAGATATCGTCACAGGATGCTCCGGCCATAATCATCTGTGGAATCGCTTTCTCTGTTCCGTATTTCGTCTCCATCAGCTGAACCATTCTCGGTACAACGACTGCCGGAGATACTGCAGCAAGTACAGATCCCATTACCGCAGCTTCTACTCTGGTGATTCCCAGAATCGCCGGTGCAAATAATAAATAACCTATGATTTCAAACGATGCCGGAACAAAGGACATCATGATTGCCGGTCTGCCTACTTTCTTTAGATCATCCAGATTCAATGATAAACCGGCCTTTAACAGGATGATGATCAGAGCCATTTTTCTCAGATCTGCAGAAATAGAAAGAATACTCGGATCAAGAAGATCCAGGACATACGGTCCCAGTACAATTCCAGTTGCAAGCATTCCGATAATACGCGGCAGTTTCAGTTTCTGGCAGATTGCTCCCATTGCCAGACCTACCAGAAAAATAAATGATAGTGATGTTAACATTGCTGTAATTACTCCTTCTCTTTTTATTTTCCGCACAAAAAAAAGCTGACAAATTCTGCGATCAATTAAATAATACTCATTAATTAATCGTAGAAGTCATCAGCTAAATCAGCGGTTTTGGTTTCCCATGGGAGAACTTCATTCCCAAATTCCTGTTTATCATACTACGTGAAATATGAACTGTCAAGACATTTTAACCCAATAACTTCTTCGTAGTTGACTTGGTTATGCACAAGCAGCAAAACAGATATTCGCACTCCCATTAACTAACACATAATACATTAATCTTAATTATAATATACCTGTATAGTATCTATTTGATTACTTTTATGATTACCCGTAATCATTTCACAAAAAACAAAAACGCCCGAAAACCCAGTAGATACAAGGCTTTCGAACGTTTTTAAGAGCAGGGGATGAGAGAATCGAACTCCCACCAAAGGTTTTGGAGACCCCTATCATACCATTTGACCAATCCCCTACAAGTATATTTTATATACTCTCAAAACTACATACATGTTGACATTTCCTTGAGAATTAACTTCCTGCGTTGCTGAATAAATAATCTACTCCGCGGTAGCCACTTCGCAACTCCGTTGCTCAGTGTCATTTGCTTCGCAAATGTTCAGGACCCATCATGAATGTCTCTCCACAAGCAAGCTTGCTCCGATTTATTCCTGCTGTCTCCTGACCGCTCTCTCAGCTTTTTGGTCAAGCCCTCACCCGATTAGTAACAGTCAGCTCCATGCATTACTGCACTTCCACCTCTGCCCTATCTACCTCGTCGTCTTCAAGGGGGTTTACTTCTTTCGAATGGGATATCTCATCTTAAGG